>Ga0182746_1000246_pt1 | contig 90896 bp, 76 predicted proteins | sample eDN3rd30CBELigOP_FD_128881 | JGI IMG/M metagenome (GOLD analysis project Ga0182746, IMG submission 128881) | Enriched Organic Plus compost microbial communities from Emeryville, California, USA - eDNA 3rd pass 30_C BE-Lig OP (version 2) (version 2) ...
CTTAAAGCAGCAGGCGTGCGCAGCTTTGCCATGATGCCTGTGTATTTCAATGATGAATTGGTTGGAGCTGCAGAAGTGTACAGCAAAAAGCCCGATGTGCTCAATGAAAGCCTGCTTGCCAAAATGGACCCTGCCACGCCTTTACTATCGCAACTGATGAAGAATACGATTGACCAGTTCAATGCGTCGATCGATAAGGTGATCAAAGAGAAGTTTACAGCAGTGCAACCTTCTGTGCAATGGAAATTCAATGAAGTGGCCTGGCATTACCTGCAGAATGAACATCAGCCGGAGCCGCGAAAGGAAACAGAAGAGATCATTTTTGAAGATGTGTATCCGCTGTATGGAGCGGTAGATATCCGTAACTCAACAGTTGAGCGGAACCTTGCTTTACGCAAAGATCTGCGTGTGCAGTTCAGAGTGCTGCTGGATGTGTTGAAGAAACTGAAAGAAGCAACAGGCTTTGGCCTGCTTGATGAAAAAATATTTGTAAGCCAGCAATGGCTTGGGAAAATTGAAAAAGATACTGCCCTTTTCAATCAGGAAATAAAGCTGAATGAATTCCTGGAAAATGATATGATACCTTTTTTGCTGCAGTTTATCGAAAACCGGCCGGAGCTGACTGCTATTGCAGACGCCTATTTTTCTGCCATCGATGAGCGTCAGGGAGAGGCTTTCGAGAACCGGCGTGCATTGGAATCTTCCATGACCACGGTGATCTCGTCAGTTAATAATTATTTTGAGATGCTGAAAGATGAGATTCAGCAGGCTTATCCCTGTTATTTTGAAAAGTTCAGAACAGACGGAGTGGAATATGATATTTATATCGGTCAATCGATCACGCCTGATAAACCATACAGTAATATTTACCTAAAGAATCTCCGCCTGATGCAATTGACTTCTATGGCGGCCATTGCAAAATACTCTAATTCTTTATTACCCTATTTGCCCAGGAAGGTTGAAACGACGCAGCTTATTTTCATTCATTCACATCCGATCGATATCCGGTTCAGAAGAGATGAAAAAAGATTTGATGTGGAAGGGGCATATAATATCCGTTATCATATTATCAAGAAGCGGATCGATAAAGTGAATATCAAGGACACCCATGAGCGGCTGACCCAACCTGATAAGATCGCGCTGGTATATTTTAACCAGAAAGAAGCGGATGAATATGTTTCCTATATCCGTTACCTGCAAGGGGAAAAACTGCTGAACAATGATCTGGAATACCTGGAGCTGGAAGAATTGCAGGGCGTTTCCGGATTAAAGGCATTGCGGGTAGGCGTAAACCTGACCAGCGAGTTAGCTAAAGTGAACATTGAGAATTTAGTCCTTGAAGGTAAATAGTCAGCTTTCAGGAGCAATCGGCAGCTACAGGTGTGATCACCAATATTCCTGAGCTCATTCTCACTTCCACTTTTTCTCCATAACAAAACCCAAGCTTTTGCAGCCAGGCGCCAGATAAGCGTATTTCAGGAACGATAATATCATCGCTCCAGCGCTGAACTCTTACCAGCGGTTGTATTTTTAGTGTTTTTATTTTTTGCTCTTCGGTTTCCGATTGTATGGCGATTGCCTGCAAGGCTTCGCTGATTCGAACTCCTGTTTCCATAAAATGTGTTTTTAAAAGGAGCCCGGCGGAATATGAAATAAACCAATTACCTATCATAAAGAACCGCCAGGCATCCTCTCTTAATCCATCAGAGCGGCCCGCTATGACGACCGCACTTCAAAACTACATTCCCCCTTGCCCGGCTTCATGAGAAAAAAACAAATTCCAGACGTTTTTTCCCCATCCGCATAATTCGCGCTCTTATTTGCGTAATTCGCGTTCTATATCTGCCATCATGGGACTCTCATCCCATCCTTCATCCACTCCTGATCTCAATATATCCCTGTCTGCCCGCAGCGTTTCTTCCAGTTCTTCCACATATTTTCTTACAGCAATTACATATTCATCTGCATTCCTGATGGAGCTCAGGTACTTCAATCGCTTTTCATCTTCTTTAAAGAATATTTTTGCCAGCCTTGTGGTTTCATGGGCCCGGAAGCCCAGGAATTTCATGGCGTCCACTCCCATGCGGATACTTGTATCGAGTGTTTCGCGGTAAATATGCAGCATGCCGGCATTCATCAATGAATAAGCATCATTGCGGTTGGAAGCGCGTACCAGCATACGCAGGTTGGGAAAATGTTTTTTAATGGTTTCAATCATTCCCAGTCTTTTCTCTTCATCACCAACAGCAATAATGATCAGTTTGGCCTGTTTGGCACCGGCAATTTCCAGTAGTTCGTACCGGCTTGCATCGCCATAATAAACTTTGAAGCCCATTCGGCGAAGCAGGTCCACATTATCGCTATCCGTATCCAATACGGTTGCTTTTACATTATTCGCCCGCAGAAACCGGCCTACTGTATTTCCAAAATGTCCAAAGCCAGCAATGATCACCGGGTTTTCTTCGGCTTCCACATCGTGTTCACGCTTGGGTTTATTCTTATCGGGATCACAAATACGTGGTTGTATCCATTTATCATTCACCAGCATCACCAGTGGTGTTACTACCATGCTCAGGGCCACCACGGCGATCAGTGTGTCCATGCTTTCCTGTGTAAGTATACCTGCTTCCCTTGCTGAATTGCTCAGTACAAATGCAAATTCTCCGATCTGGCTAAGCCCCAAACTAAAGGTCAGGTTTTGAGGAGTGGTCAGTTTGAATGCCCGGCCCAGCACAAACAACACCGCTGTCTTTACCAGCATCACTCCTGCTACCAGGCCGATGATGAGCAAGGGGCGTGAAAGAATAAGATGGAAATTGATGGAAGCGCCTACGGCTATAAAGAATAATCCCAGTAATAAACCTTTGAACGGATCGAGATCACTCTCCAGTTCATGACGGTATTCACTGTTCGCTAATACAACACCCGCCAGGAAAGCGCCCAGCGCCGGGCTCATTCCCACTGCATTCATCAGTAAAGCTGCACCTACTACCAGCAATAAAGCAGTGGCGGTAAAAATTTCCCGCAAACCGGTTTTGGCGATCAGCCGGAAAAAGGGTCGAAGCAGGTAGCGACCGGCTATTACCAGTGCTGCCACTGAACCCAGTACTGCCAGGGTTTGTGCCCATCCGGGCCAATCGCTGATCAGTCCTGCTTCTGTGTGACCGCTTGTTGCATTGATCACTTCATTGGCAAGCAATGGTAAAACTGCCAGCATGGGGATCACGGCGAGGTCCTGGAATAATAAAACAGCAAAAGAGCTTTCACCTGCGGAAGATTTTAATTGTCCTTTTTCAGTCAGCGATTGCAATACGATAGCAGTAGAGGATAAGGAAAGGATCATTCCCAGTACGAGCGCCTGCTTCCAGTCGAGCTGCAGCGCAAGGGAAAGAGCTGCCAGCACCAGGATAGTTGCGCCCACCTGCAAACCGCCGAGCCCTGCAATAGAGCGGCGCATTCTCCATAACCTTGATGGTTCCAGTTCAAGCCCGATCACGAACAGCAGCATCACCACACCAAATTCTGCAAAATGCATCAGGTCCTGTCCTTCTTCGCCAATAAAATGAAGCCCTACCGGCCCGATCACAATACCGGCAAACAGGTAGCCAAGCACTGATCCCAATCCCAGCTTTTTAGCAATGGGCACCATGATAACGGCTGCTGCGAGATAGATCATGGCCTGAAAGAAAAAGGTTTGCTGCATACAGGTTGTTTTGCGTTGAATAATGGTTTGTGTATAACAGAACGGCGGCCCGGAAGTTGTATCAACTGGTAGCTCCATGGCCAAGGCCATTGATGATCTCCAGTCCTACGTAATGTTCGGGGCGTATCCTTCCCGATGCCAGGCCACTTAATATATCAGCATACACCAATCCTGCTTCTTCAATAGCATCCTGATGCAGGCGATGCGTGCCATAAATAACGAATGGTGGCATATAATCCATGCGGCAAAGCAAAGCGGTTTGGCGGAAAGGCAACAGGAACTGACTGACAGGAAACTGATGATGTCCTTCTGAAGTATAGGAGTGCTGTCCGCTGCCACAGGTAATGGCGTTGATCATTTTCTTGCCGGGAAGGGCATGCCCCCTGGGGCCGTATGCCCAGTTATATTCCAGCACCAGGTCGAGCCATTGTTTGATAATAGCAGGGCTGCTGTACCAGTAAAACGGATGCTGTAAAACGACAATATCATGGCTAAGCAGGAGCTCCTGTTCTCTTTTCACGTCTATATAAAGATCAGGGTATTGTTCATACAGATCATTAATGGTCACGCCTTCCAGTTGTTTGCAGTTTTTCAGCAATACCCGGTGCACCCGGGAGCGGCTGAAAGCGGGGTGGGCGAATTGTACAAGTACTTTCGGCATAGAGCTTCAGAGAGTGATTTTAACCGAAGTTAAGCAAAGCGGAAAAGAGAAGACGGCAAGTGATTTTTTTGTTGAGGCAGGAATAAAAAAGGGACCGAATAGAAATTCAGTCCCGCTTTTTTTAAAATCCAATATCCTATGAAAAACCGTTACAAGATTAAGGAGGATCGGGAGATTGGGCAATACCGTTGGGAGGGTATTTCGGTGGGAAGAGGATTTAGATGTAAGGTTTCCAATGGTTGAGGAGCTTATATCGTTTAATTAATTTAAGCGAAAGTGAGTATGATGGGGTAAAATCCTGGAAGGATAGCACGATTGTACAGGTTGTAAGGAGACTATTTGGTGGCTGTATTAAGTATTTGACCTTATTGGCTGTATGAAAGAATTACATCATATTCGTACACGAACCCAAAACCACCACCATGCTACTTAATAATGCTACTTCTTGCCCGCAGCAAAAGTCAACCCCACGTTATTCTTTTCCAAAGTTTTCTTTTTTGACCTGATGAATTATAATGAAAGAGCAAAGTGAATCTTTCTATTTGCTCAATGGTATCATAGCTCTGCTTTAAGCGGTGAACGGATAAATTAAAAAAAATGAAAAATATTACAGCACTGTTCGGTTGTTTGATGTTTGCCGGAACAGTTGCAGCTCAGAATTGGTCTATTCTCGGAAATAGTGGCACTTCATCTGCAAATTTTATAGGTACTACGGATAACCAACCTTTGATTTTCAGAACGAATAATAGCGAGGTATTCAGGATATCCAATCTGGGGAATATATTGATCGGCACAACCACCGATGCAGGTAACAAGTTGCATGTGTTAGGCAAAGTGCGTTTTGAAACAACACTTGCAGATGGGTTCAGTATTGGTAACACACCAACAAGCCCACATGTAGTTTACGATGGTGTTAACAGCGAGTTAAACGTATATAAATTAAAAACACAGAATTTTTCTACGAGTGGAGCAAACATTTCTTATTTCAGTGGAGGGATCGTAGAATTTAAAAATGATGCATACATCCGGGCGTATCAAAATCCCTTCCGTATCACTAGAGCGTATACATATGCAGGAACGCCTGCGGGTCTAATTCTCGACAATACTATAGATAATGGTGTGCCTGTACCTACTAACTACAAAATTCTTTCGGCTAAGTTAAGTGGCACTGAAGTGGCTTATATTAGCGCAACTGGTGGTGGACAGTTCTCCGGTAACACACTAATAGGCACTACCGCCAGCAGTAACTCGAGATTGGCTATAGTTACTGATACGACCAATACTTCCGGTATATCAATCCGTCAGAGTGCGTTTAGACCCGGGAGCAATCTTCTGGAAATTTCGAATTATATAGGAACTCCAATCAGCAAATTTGACTACGGGGGCAGGCTTATGTTTACTAATGCAGGCAGCTCTGTTCTTCCGCCATTTATTATGGCAACGAGGGATCTAACAAGTATTCCAGGTTTCAGTAGCGTACCAATGGTTTTTATTCAGCCAGGAGGCCTTGACCAGGCAGGTATCATTGTCAGGGCACTGAGTGGACAGTACACTACTTCTTACCTTCAGGATTGGCAAAACAGTGGCAGTGTTTCATTAATGCGTATCATGTCTGATGGGAAGCTCGGCCTGGGTATATCTACACCATCGGCTCAACTGCATACCAGCGGCACTGTCCGCTTTGCAGGTTTAAGCAATGATAATACGCAGGCACGGGTAATTGTGAGTGATGCAAGTGGTAATCTCAGCTACCGTGATGCATCTACGATCGGTGGCAGTGGCTCCATCAGCGGTACAAATAATTACCTCGCGAAATACTCAGGCGCAACAGCCATTGGAAACAGTATCGTGTATGATAATGGTACAAGTGTAGGTATCGGTACTACAAATATTACAGAGCCGGGATTTAAACTATATGTTGAATCAGGCATCCGCACAAGGAAAGTGAAAGTGGACCTGGCAACATGGGCAGATTATGTGTTTGAGCCAGATTACCATCTTCCTGGTTTACAGGAGGTGGAAAATTTTATCCGGAAGAATAAGCATCTGCCGGACATGCCATCTGCAAATACCGTGAGAATGGAAGGACTTGATCTGGGAAATAACCAGGCGCTTCTGTTACAGAAGATTGAGGAATTGACTTTGTATCTTATTGAACAGGAGAAGGCTTTAAAGCAAAAGCAAGAGAAGATAGATGAACTTACGAAAAAGCTGATTTCGTTTGAAGAAAGATTGATACAGTTGGAGAAAAGCAGCAAGAACTTGATCGCTACTAATAAATTCAATTATTGATTTAACCACTATAAAACCCAGTTATGAGGCTAATATTTACCTTGTTTTTCATATCCGCTTTTTTCTGCTCTGCTCATTCACAAAATTGGCTTACTGCAGGAAATAGCGGAACAACTTCTTCTGATTTCATCGGAACTACGGATAACCAACCCCTTCTATTCAGAACGAATAATATACAGCGTTTCAGTATTTCGGCTGACGGAAAAACAGTAGCAGGAACCGGTGCTCCGGCGTATGATGCTATATTTACTGTTCGAGCTGGTTCATCATCACAGGGATCCAAAATAGTACTCGATGGATCAAATAGCTCTCCCAATCCGGGCCTGGTCATTTACACTACAAGTGCAAACCATTATTATCCTTCCATATCCTTTGAGTCTTCTAACTGGGGAACTTCAACCATTAATCAATATGAAGGTCTTTGGCATTCGGTGCCTGTTGGAAAAAGGTATAGCTGGGTGATTGGCACCGTGAGGGCAATGCGGCTTACAACAAACGGGAACTTGTTAATAGGCACAGAAACAGAAAATACTGCCAGATTGAAACTCAGTGGCAGTGGCGGAATGCTTGCTGAATTCACCGACGCCGGAACAACCGCCGGATATATCCGTATCCGCAACAGCGGCACTGATTACACCGATATGGGACTTGAAGGCAGCGGTCTTGTTTCATTAAAATCGAATGGTACTGCCTTCTTGTATGGCAATTCTGCAGGCAGCGTAAATATCGGCAGCTCTACTACAGATGCCAGCGCAAAGCTTTCTGTTACCAGCACTACCCAGGGTTTTCTTCCCCCGCGGATGACCACCACACAAAAAAATGCGATCAGCTCACCGGCTGCAGGATTGATGGTTTACGATAACACTCTTGGAAAATACAATTATTATAATGGAAGCAGTTGGCAGGAACTTGGCGCCGGAGCTTCACAATGGACCAGCTCTGGTGCCAATATCTCCTATGCAACAGGAAATGTCGGCATTGGTACCAATGCAATAGCAGAGCATAAGCTTGCGGTGAATGGAAGCATTGTTGCTGAAAAAGTGCGGGTGAAATTATACGGCACCTGGCCGGATTATGTTTTTGAAAAAGAGTATAAGATACCTTCCCTAGAGGACGTGGAAGCGTTTATTAAGAAAAACAAGCACTTGCCGGGAGTGCCATCTGCCAATGCAGTAGAAAAGGAAGGACTTGATCTGGGAGATAACCAAGCGGTTTTATTGAAGAAAATAGAGGAGTTAACATTATACATAATTGAACAAAATAAAAAGATCGAAGAACAGAATAAGAAAATCCAAAAACTGGAAACCTTGCTGGCCAAATAGAATTTTGCCAAACCACTGCTTATGAAACTTATCCTGGCGATGATATTAATTTTTCTCAGCGTTCATATTTATTCACAAGACACTACATATCTGACGCATGCCTCAAGCTATATGCGGCAGGTAGAAGGCAAGATCAAAAAGTATAACCAACAAATCTCGACCAGAACAGAAAAAACCCTGGAGAAACTTAGCAAATGGGAAAATAAGATCAGGAGTCTGGTAGAGAAAACCGATCCGGAAGCTGCCAAAAGATTGTTCGGTAATAACCAGGTCACTTTTCAGACGCTGTTGAAAAAGGTAAGGGATGGAAAGGGAGTTGCCGAAAGCTATACCGCCGAATACGATGCGTATACAGACAGGCTTCAATCAAGCATTAAATATCTTGGTGAGGAAAAGAGAAAGATAGATAGCCAGTATCTGCAACGGGCAAAACAGGCTTCGAAGGAACTGAATAACCTGTCTTCCACAGTTGCCGAAAGTGAGTATCTCCAGGATTTCATCAGGGAAAGAAAAAAGCTATTGATGAATGAAGTGGTGAAGTATATTGGTAAAAGCCGCTATCTCTCCAAAATTAATAAAGAGAGCTATTACTATACAGAGGCTTTGCGTAATTATAAAGACATGTTCAATGACTCAAAGAAAACTGAAGAATTAGTAATAAAGGCTTTGCAGGAAATCCCTGCTTTCAAAGAATTTGCCAGTCAAAATTCTCCCTTATCCGGTTTGTTTGTATCGCCTTCCTCTTTTCCAGTTGCGGCAGGTTCTGTTCCTGTTGTGAACGGAATTGCTCCCAGAGCCAGTGTGCAGCAGTTCATGACTGCTTCAATGCCATCTACCGATCCTTCTTCGGTTATGCAGCAAATGCAGCAGGCTTCTGGCATCACTTCCAACCTGGAGGATAAGAAAAAGGAAGAAAGTAAAGGCGGCGAAGATTTTACCCCCAATTCACAACGGAGCAAGCCTTTCTGGAAACGCCTTGAAGCAACTACCGATCTGCAATTTGGTAAAAGCGTGAATTATCTGCCGGTTACTGCTAATATAGGAGCTAATCTTGGGTACAGGTTGAATGACCGGAGCAGTATAGGTATCGGCATGAGTTACATGCTTGGATTAGGTAATGGCTGGCAATTTAATTAAAAGAGTTTCGATGAACATAGAAAGCTATAGATCAGATTTTTTTAGAAAATTTTTCCCCAAAAAATTTGCAACGGCTAATTCAATAAATGCGAGAGGACTTAAGTTGTTTGGTAATGCTGTAAAAAAATTTGGCGCTGGTATGAAAGTTTTGGGCAAAACATTAGACGTTTTTGGAACTACTTCAATGTGGTATGACATATTAAGTGCAGGTAGTCCAACATATTGGGATGATGATGCCATTAAAAAGAGTACGAGAAATGAACTAACCAGATATATTTTGGAGACGCTAAATTAAGTAAGCTTAATAACACAATGAGATACAAGACCCAATACCCAATAGTAGTCTATTTCATTTTGGTCTGCTTAATCATACAGGCAATTGTGATTTTTGACTTTCCGATATTGAAAATTGCATTTTACTTGCTTTTGACCTTCTTCTTTCTTTATGTATTTTTAGCAAGATATGCATGTCGAGTAAAAGTATATGATAATGAGATTATGGTGAAATACTTTTTCTTTTGGGATAATGATTTAATTATCTCCTTATCGGATGTCTCAGAGGTTGATTTCAATAAAGGTTTTTATGATCTCTATTCTGACAAAACTTCAGGAGGCTTATACGTTTTCCCAAAATATTGTTATGACACACTTTTTTTAAAGAATAAAAATGGAGTTATTGTATCTGTGAAAATAAATACAAGAATGCTGACATTTAATAAAATTGTTTCAACTGTAGGAAATATACTTAATGAGAAAAATAGATAAAATAATAGGCAACACTTTCTATGATGTTTAGTATAAAAATAAGACACAGGTTCTGTCGATTTCTTATGATAATAGAGGATTGTTTAAAAGTGATCATTTTTATGCTTCAAAATGAAGATTTGCCGAATTATGATGATAAAGTAAAAACACTACACCTAAATAAGCTCAATGTGTAGGTTTTGCCAATAGTTGAGAAGGGCTAAACCTTAAAGTGTCTTTTGAGAATCTTATGGCTTTTATTAGAAAAGGGCTATCTGAACATAATAGATATTTGGAAATAGATATTGCTAAGTTTAATTATTGATGTATATTCTTGAAGAACATGCAAATATTTTGTAAACGTGTTTGTTTATTAACTACTGTGTTTTTATTATTTGCCTCCTGTCAACAAAATTCCAGTCACGATGAACCGGATGATCTATCCTATCATTACCACCATACTATCCCGTCATCTGGACATTACTATATGACCGTTCTATCCAAAAACAATTCATCCTTTTCCTATCAGGAGAAAACCATTAGATCCATCAGCACTGTTAATATCGGTATGCTGTATGATCTGTCCAGAGATTCGGCTGGCCGGTCTCAATTGAAACTGACCTATGATAAAATAGCTATTGAAACAGAGTCAGACAAAGCCGGCAAACAAAAGTTCAGCGCAGATACTGACGCATTCCCTTCAGAAATGAGCCGGTTATTATCACTGTTGAAAGGGCACTCTATTACTATATGGTATGATTCTTTGGGTAATGCTACTGACATTGCTGGCGTGGAAGGAGCTGTCAGCGCTGCCTTAAATGCAATTCCGCCTGGGCAAACATCGGTTCGTAAAGCTGTAGAAGAACAATTGATCGGTTTCGTAGGAGCTGATTTCCTCAAGAATACGCTGGAACCCGTAGGACAGTTGTTCCCCGATTCTGCAGTCAAAACCGGCGACACCTGGAGCAGACAAGTAATACAGCAATCCGGTATCCGATTCACCTCGCAAAGCGTGTTTACCGTTACTTCACTGAAAGATAGTCTGGCAAAATTAAAAATGGAATCAACGATAAACAGTGATAAAGCTATTCCTCTTACTGTTTCAGGTTACCGGGTCAACGCGCGCTTAAGCGGCTCACAGATGGGTGAGTTCCTGACTCAAAAGGAAACAGGTATACTGACCACTGCGCATATTAAAACCAGACTCAATGGTGATATAGAAATATTGGGAAAGACAGTGCCACTTTCTGTTGTGATTGAAAAAGATATGAAACTAAAGAAACTTTAATCAGAGAATATAACAAAGAAACCTGTCTGTCAGGGAGGGGCATATCTGTAAACCCTGATATGGCCCGGCTTTAGCTTTCAATGTATACTTACTATTCAACTGATAACTTAGCCTTCACTTCAGCTCCATTCCTCACTTCCTCCGTCGCCGTCTTCACAATAACATCTGTTGTCGAAAGCCCCCCAAATACTTCCGTTTTATCATCAGCACTGCGCCCGGTCTTAACAGGTACCCAAACAGTTCTATTATTTTCCACTTTGATCACGAACGTACCGGTAGAAGAACGCAATACCGCTTTGGAAGGCACTAATAATGTATTGCTATCCCCCGCCAATGGTATAGACACTTCTGCGATCATACCCGGTAATAAACGCGCTTCATTCACTACATCCATTTCCGTACGCTGTGATCTCAAACGCGTATCCAATGCCCCTGAAGCACGGGATACTTTGGCTGTGAACGTATCGTTTGGAATGGATTTGACTGTAAACTTCACTGCTGTCTTATCATTAAAATAAGGGATATACGATTCCGGAACGCTTACTACCAACCGTAACTTTTTATATTCCTGCAAAGTAAAGATCGGCGCATCAGAACCTTTGCCTGCAGGGCCTACATATGCACCGGCACTTACATTCCGCGCACTGATCACTCCGCTGAATGGCGCTCTTATCTCCAGGTAATTACGGTTATCACCGATCTCACGATAAGAGGCACGGGCAGCTTCCAGTTGCGCGAGATCGGATTTTTGTTTGGCTAATGCAATGTCCAGGTCATTTGGTGAAATGGTGCCAGGCGTTTTGCTGGTTTCAAGCAAGCGCTCATAAGTGGCTTTGCTGGAGAGATATAAAGCCTCCTGCGATTTCAACCTTGATTCTGCGCCGGATAATTGTGAGTTCAGTTCCGGTGCTTCCATGGTTGCCAGCAATTGACCTGCTTTCACTTCACTGCCTACGTCCACGTACAGCCGGCGGATGAATGAACTGATCTTTGCATACAGGTCCACTTGCTGAAATGCTACCAGTTCTCCGGGCAACCGCATAGAGGATACCAGGGAACCCTGTACCGGGTGCACCGCTTCCACTTCAGGCACCGAAGCCTCCGTCGCAGGTTTTTCTTCCTTGCTCTTTCCTGTTCCGCAACTTTGGAAAATAATCACCGGAACAGCGATCATTGCTAATAAACATATTTTTCTCATCCCTTGTATTTTATTTACGGTGAATAGGGCCGTCATCATTAAGCATTAAATATTGGTTGATGGATCGATTCAGTTTTCCAGTTTCACATAATGTTTGCTCTCCTCATCTTCCGGATCAAGCGATACGCTTTGCGTTCCTGCTTTTCCCTGTGCCCAGGCAAACACGAGCGGTAAAATAAAGAGCGCTGCAAAAGTAGAGGCGATCAATCCGCCAACCACTGCTCTTCCCAGCGGTGATGATTGATCTCCTGCTTCTCCCAACCCGCTTGCCATCGGTATCATGCCCGCTACCATTGCGAGTGCCGTCATCAATATGGGGCGCATCCGAAGGGCTGCTGCTTCAGTGGCAGCCGTAATGGCATTGCCGCTGTGCTTGCGCAACTGCTCCGCATTCGTGATCAGTAAAACGGCATTGGAAATGGATACGCCTACCGACATGATCATTCCCATATAGGATTGAAGATTGAGCGTTGAACCCATCATCATCAATAAGGCAAGCGATCCGAGAATTACTGCAGGCACGGTGACCAGCACTACTCCTGATACTTTGAAGGACTGGAAATTGGCGGCCAGCATCAGGAAGATCACTACGATGGCAACCAGCAAGCCGCTTTCAAGGCTGCTCATGGTATCAATAAGCGTATCGCTGAGTCCGATCACTTCTATGTTCAACCCTCTGGGCAATTCGCCTATGGATTTAATTGCTTTCTGCACATCTTTGGCTGCTGTGCCAAGGTCTTTATTGTTCAGGTTGGCTGTTACTGATAAAACAGGTGTGGCGCCCAGGTTATCGTTCTCACCATAAGTGGTGCCCGGGGTAATGGTGGCCACATCTCCCAGCACCGGCCGGCTCGCATTTTTCAGCAAAGGTATCTCGCTTATATCATTTACACTTTGCATTTTGCTCTCCGGCACCTGCACCTGCACGCTGTAACTGTATCCTGCTTTTTCGTCTACCCAGATATTCTTATCCGTATAGCGTGATGATGAAGTGGAGGCGATCAGGGAACGCGATACGTCTGTCATATCCAATCCAAGTTGCGCGGCCTTTACACGGTCCACATCAATATTGATAGCAGGATATTTGGTTGATTGGCCCAATTGCACATCCCGCAGGTAGCTGATCTCTTTCAGCTTCGCAATAAGCTTTTGCGCATACGCTTCATTCACCTGTTTATTTCTTCCTGAAAGCCTTACTTCAATAGGAGTGGGCGAACCCTGGCTCAGGATCTTATCTGTCAGTTCAATGGGTTCGAAGGAGAGAGTGAGATCAGGCAGGTCTTTGCTGAAACGGGCACGGATCTTTTCTTTCAATCCATCGAGGTCTGTTTTATAATGTTCGTTCAGTTGCACCTGGATCACTGCTTCATGTGGCTGCGCCATCCACAGAAAGATAGGAGCAATGGAAAACAATGACGGGTGTGTGCCTACATAAGAAGAGGTGATGGAAACATTATCAGGACCAACTATTTCTTTAATACCATTGATCGCAGCCAGTGTTTTCTGCTCCGTACTTTCAATACGCGTTCCTTCCGGCGCGCGTAATCTTACCTGAAACTGGCTCCCGTTCACTTTTGGTAATACATCCCTTCCGATTGAATGCATCAGCAGGTAAGCCAGCCCGCATATCAGCACGATATACCCGATCACGATCGGTTTACGATAGGGCATTATACGGCCGATAAAACGCAGATACCTCATCCGGAATTTTTCGAACCGGCTGATCTTGCCATCGCGATTGCTGTCTTCTCTTTCCACCAGCATCTTTTTCTGGTCCCAGGTATCTTTTTCACTTCCTGCAGGTAGTTTTGCTGCTTTTAATATCTCTGCATCGGTCAGGCTTGCATTCGTGTTATTGGTGTTTCGATCCGCGTCATTCGCATGTCTAATTTTCATGAGCCAGTTCGCCATGATCGGTACAAAGGTCTGTGCCAGGAAATAAGAGACAACCATGCTGAAGCCAATCGCTAACGCTAACGGAAGGAATAATGAGCCTGGTATGCCACCCATTGTAAAAGCGGGAGCAAACACGGCCAGGATACAAAGCAGGATCAGCAATTTTGGAAAGGCGATTTCCTTACAGGCATCCCATATCGCCAGTGCTTTGGGTTTCCCCATGTCCAGGTGCTGGTGAATGTTCTCTATCGTCACCGTACTCTCATCCACTAATATCCCTATTGCGAGGGCAAGACCGCTCAGCGTCATGATATTGATCGTTTGCCCGAATAAGTTGAGGAATAGCACACCGGAAATAATAGAAGTAGGGATGGTCATGATAACGATCAATGCTCCTCTTGCATCGCCTAAGAACAGCAATACCATCAAACCGGTAAGGATCGCACCGATCGCACCTTCGGATAATAAGCTCTTCACAGAATTGATCACATACGTGGATTGATCAAATTCATAAGAAAGATGCACATCTTCCGGCAATTGGGCCTGCATTTTAGGCAATGCCTTTTTTAAATTCTGTACCACTTCCCAGGTGGAAGCGTCCGCATTCTTGGCCACGCTTAAGTATACAGAGCGTTTACCGTTCACCAGTCCATAACCTGCAGTTATATCTGCTCCGTCTTCCACTGTAGCGATATCACGCAGGTAAAGGTTTTGCACACCGCCTTTGAACAGGGGTATGTTTTCAAAATCCTTTATTTCCCTGATCAATGTATTGGTAGGTGTAATATAATTTTTATCACCAATGCGCACGTTACCTGATGGAGTGGTCTGGTTATTCACCCGCAATGCTTCTACCACCTGATCGGGTGTAAGGTTATGAGAGCGCAACATTTCCGGGTCTACTTTCACCACGATCGTGCGCACGTTGCCACCAAATGGCGGGGCAGATACAAGACCGGGTATGGTGGTGAAAGAAGAACGGACATACACATTCGCCAGGTCAAGCAATTCATTATTGCTCCTTTTATCGCTGCTCAATACTACCTGGCCCACCGGAAGGGTTGACGCATCAAACCGTATAATAAATGGCGGGTTAGAGCCTGGTGGGAATATCGCCTGTATACGGTTCGCAAAGGCGCTCAACTCTGCTGCCGCCTGCGCCATATTGGTACCGGGATAAAAACTGATCTTCATCAGCGTAAGCCCCTGTATGCTTTTTGTTTCAATGGATTTGATACCATTCACAAACAGCATGATATTGATGTATTGCTTCGCAAACATCGCTTCCATTTGTGAGGGCGTATAACCGGAGAAAGGATGGGATAAATAAATGACCGGCAATTCCAGTTTGGGAAATATATCCACTTTGATGCTTGTAGCCGCTTTGATGCCGAAGAAGAACAGACCGGCAACAATTACCAGGATGGTGATAGGCTTACGGAGCGCGAAACGTATCAGGTTCATAGTATCTCTTAAAATTCGTTAATGAAAATATCCCAGTTGCCTGTGGCCGCAGCCTTCAGCAACAAAGCCTGCCACACATTGCTGTAAGTAATATCCCTGTCCGTTTCTGCACGGTTCAATGCATACAGGGCCTGCGTTACATCTACAATGGTTGTTAACCCATTATTATATAGTGTTGTCTTTTGAAGGTAGGCATCGGAAGCAGATTTTAACTGGTTGGGCACTTCGCGGTAATTGCCCAGTGCATTCCTGATCCTTGCATCGGCCAGGCTCACCTGTGCGGTAAGCTGCAGTTTGATCTGGTCATATTCATACTGCAAACCTTTTGAGGTCAATTCCTGCGCACGAACAGCAGGTTTGTTGCGAAGCAATGTTGTCATATTCCATTGCAAACCTATTCCCAGCAGGTAATTGCTGCGCGTAGGTTTTATCCCATTGAAATAATCATGGCTGAAAGCCGTTTGGTCCGTTGCATAAGTGGATTCAAATCCAGAGCCTCTTGTCTGATACACACCAAAAAAGGAAAAAGATGGATAATACTGTTTCCGGTTAAGGATCACCTGGCGGTTGCTGAGGTCGATCCTGCTGCGGTAATATTGCAGCACCGGATGTGATTCTTCTTTCAATGTAATACTGTCTGCAAATGCTGCTGGTATTTTATTGATAAATGAAGTGTCCAACTGGTAATTCATTGCCGGCAATCCTGTAAGAATGGCCAGTTGATTAGCCTGCTCCTGTTCCAGGTTCATTGCATTCGTTAATGCAATGCGGGCCGCAGACACTTCTGCATTCGCCAGGGAAGAATCAACACCTGCCAGCAAACCATTGGCTGCTCTTGCGGTAGCAGTCCGTTTTACTACCAATGCCCTGTCAAGATTTTTTTCCTGGATGCGTGTAAGCCTTTGAGCCACCAACAGGTTGAGATAAGCTGCAGCTACTTTTATCTGCTGCTGAAAACGTTCCTGCTCCAGGTCGGCCTCATTCACGTGCAGTGATGATTTAGCTACTTCTATTCTTTCTTTGGTGCGGCCAAAGCTGAAAAACTCCCAGTTGATATTGGCCAGGTAAAGCGCACCGAAGGCTGCGTTCCAGTTTTGCGAAGGCAAGGGCAAACCCGACGATGCCACCCCCAAACCGCCAAAACCATATAAAGGACCATTCTGGCCGTTCACAGTGCCATATACCTGCTGGGCCGATAAATTGAAATTGGGAAGATAATCCCTCTTGCTTTGCGTTACTCGTTCCTGGCCGGCTTTTACATAGTTCTCTTTGGCTTGAATGATCCCATAACGGGCCATGGCTGTGTCAACAGCTTCCCTGAGCGACAGGGTTTGTGCAGTGGCCGAAAAGGTGATCATAAAAGCAAGCAAGAAAACAGACAGACGCGCGGAGAAGGAAGTGCAGGGTCTCTGTAGATTCATCCTACAAATCAACCGACAAGTGAGCATAACGCATGAAGAAAAATGATGGCTCCGATTGGTAAATGACGAATGCAATTGATCATATTTCAGATGATTTTTATGCTATTAAACGCGTCCTTTGTTTTGCTAATGATCGTTTGAATAATGCAAGAGAAAGTTTGAATAATGCAAGTGTCCATCCGGAAAACTGTTGAGAGCAAGTGGCTGCAGGAAATCGTCGTCTTGCTTTTCACCTTCATTCTATTTACGCTGAACGATTGGATGCTGATCAGCTCCTGGAATAATTTATGGAAGGGATGCACCTACTTTCTGATCCTGTATACCCATGCTCAGCTCAACCGAATTTTTTTACTGCCTGTCTTACTGGAAAAAGGAAAGCCGCTCACGTATGCCCTGCTGAGCATTGGGCTGGTGTTGGTTTTTTCGGGTATCTTATATGAGGTGGCCACGCTTTGGTTGTATAAGAACTGTTATCTCTATAAATCCATCAAACAGCAAAGCTATATCTATCACCTCGCCACAATGATCGCCACTTCTATCTGCATCATGGGGCCTTTGTTGTTGCTGAAATATTACCGCGAACAAAGGACGGTGGAAAGAGAGACCATCCTGGCGCGGGAAGTGCAATTGAATGCCCTGCGCAGCCAGCTCAACCCGCATTTTCTTTTCAATACATTCAATACATTATATGGAGTAAGCCTGCAATACCCCGGCCGTGTGCCCGACCTGCTGATGCAGGCATCGCAACTGATGCGCTACCAGTTGGAGAACGGCAATAAAAAATGTGTTTCCCTGAAAGAGGAGATCTCATTTATAGAAAGCTATATCAACCTGGAAAAGGAGAGGGTGGGGCATCGATGTGAAGTAGTATTCAACCAATCGATTGAAAACCCCGGGCAGTATAAAATGCCTGCCATGCTGCTGATCTCCTTTATCGAAAATGCTTTTAAGCATGGTACGGGCAGTGTGGAGCAATGCCATGTACAGGTTTCCTTAAAAATGGAGAATGGGTGGTTTGTAATGGATGTCAGGAATTCCCTTCCCCGGAAAAAAGCGGAAGTAGTATCTACTGGCATCGGGTTAAAAAATTCAAAAGAAAGGCTGGCGATCCTTTATCCTGACAAACATCGCCTGGAGATTAAAGAGGGACCTGCCGATTTTCAAGTACATTTGGAACTGAAAATCGAAAAGTATGGATGAGAGAAGGACCTGTATCATTGTGGATGATGAACCGGCAGCACATTATGTATTGATGAGCCATATCCGGTACGTATCACAACTGGAACTGGTGCAGCAGTGTTACAATGCTATCGAAGCCATCAATTACCTGCGGCAGCACCCGGTTGACCTGATGTTTCTCGATATCAACATGCCTGAGATCTCCGGCATAGAACTGCTGAAAAGCCTGAAGAACCCACCCCGCACCATTCTTACCACTGCCTATTCAGAATATGCTATGGAGAGCTATGATCATGGAGTGGTGGACTATCTGCTGAAACCGATCAATCTCCCCCGTTTTATTACTGCCACAGAACGTTATTTCGAACTTTCAGTAAGAAGGGAACCGGAAAAAGAAAGCCGGTCATTTATCATGGTAAAAACCGGTGGAGTGAACACGCGTATTGAACTGGATGATATTCTTTATGCGCAAAGTCTGGGCAATTTTATCCGTATCTGCACTTCACAAAAAACATATATCGTTTCGCTTACTACGAGCGAACTGGAAGAAACATTGCCAGACAATCAGTTTCTGCGGATTCACAAATCGTTTATTGTTTCCCTTAACAAAATTCACGAATACGGTAAAGACACGGTTACGATCAATGATCAGAAAATGCCGGTGGGCATTACTTACCGGCAAAAACTCTACGAAAGGCTTAAATAGCATCTGTCTTTTTTGCACCCAACAGTCTGTTTACCCTTTTCCCCAACCTGTACAACTTTTAACGGCCGGTTAACGGAGCAAATGGTAGCTTTGTGTTAAGGTTTTTCTCAGGGAAATTCCCGCATCAGGTATTGATTCCCTGTTAAATAAAATTCAATCTCTCCTGCGGGCTACAAAATGTTCCAAAAACCTGTTATCTTGAAAGAACTAAAACCTATGCAATGAAAATATCTATACACAGCTTATTGATGCTGGCATTCATGCTGTTTGCCGGTGCCACCATGGCGCAAACAACACTGGCCCCTGATCAAAACCCTGATTTTGCTATCAGCCGTGCAAAATATATGAAGATGGCTGATTCCATCAACACCTGGCAGGGCACTACCGCACAGGAAACCTATAAAGCTATTGACTATCTGGCCGACAAAGCTGAAGCAAGAGCTAACCGCCGTGCATTCCGCCAGCAATTGAGACTGGAAAGGGCACGTTACGGATATCCTTCCTTCGATTGGTATAATTCACTGAATTATGGCAATGGTTGGGGAAACTATAATAACTACTATTCACCCTACCGTTACAACCGCCGCAATAATTTCTCCTGGAACCTCGGCCTGGGCTGGTGGTGGAGATGGTGATTGACCAGCACTGCAATACATTTTATTACCATTAACTATTAATACCTTCATAATGAAAAAGGGTTTACTCATTTTTTTGCCTCTTACTGCATTGTTTTTCTTCAGCAATTGTGCCCACAAGGTCACCCGCATCGATCCTTCCGAACAGATAGATCTCAGCGGCCGCTGGAACAACACTGATTCAAGGCTTGTAGCAGAAGATATGACCAAAACGATATTGGGTGCCAACTGGCTTACTGATTACATGGCTGCTAAAAGCGGACAACGCCCTACGGTGATCGTTGGACTGGTAACCAATAAAAGCCATGAGCATATCGAAGCAGAAACTTTTATCAAGGATGTGGAGAATTCATTTGTTACCTCGCAAAAAGTAAGGCTGGTGCAGGGCGGTAAAAAAAGAGAAGAGCTGCGTGCAGAAAAAGCCGACCAGCAAACCAATGCCAGCGCCAGCACCATGAAGAAATTCGGATTGGAACAGGGCGCCGACTTTATACTCCAGGGTTCTATCAATTCCATAGTGGATTCCCAGAAAAGGAAAAAAGTAGTTTACTACCAGATAAATCTTGAGCTCACCAATATTGAGACCAATGAAGTGGTTTGGATAGGCGAGAAGAAGATCGCTAAGTATGTAAAGAACTAAACCCACTTGAGTATCCCTCAATACGGGTGAATGTTCCTCTTATTCAAAAATATAAAGAGCTGGGCTATTGCGCTTTTACCATTGGTAATGCTGGTGTCCTGTGCTACCTATAACCAACAGGTACAGGGCTATTACAGCAGTCTCCGGGAAGGCAATTATATTAAAGCCGCCAAAGAGTTGGATAAAAGCAAGCTGTTGAAGAAGAACAGGAACCATCTGCTTTATCTTCTCGAGCGTGGTAAGGTTTGCCACCTGATGGGGCAATGGGATAGCAGCAATACTTATTTTAACGAAGCGGACCTGCTGATGGAAACAGCCCGCACTTCGGCAAAGGATGTTGCGTTGGGCAACCTGCTTAACCCAATGATGCAAACCTATAAAGCCGAAGATTTTGAAAAATACCTGGTACATTATTATAAAGCCATCAATTACCTGCAACTCGGCCAAACCGATGAAGCACTCGTGGAAGCCCGCCGCATTAGCCTTCGCACCTATGCACAGGAAGATAAAGTAGGCAATAAGGACAAGTACAAAGACGATGCTTTTTCCTTAATGGTGCAGGGTATTATTTATGAAAAAGGCGGAGATGTAAACAATGCATTTATTTCCTATCGCAATGCTGCAAATGTGTTTCTGGACAACCAGGGGAAATACTATGGCATAGATATGCCCGAGCAGTTGAAAAAAGATCTGTTGCGGACTGCAGATCAGAACGGGTTTATGGATGAGCTTGGCCGCTATGAAAGATTATTGAATACAACGTATCAAAAAGAAGAAAAGCCGGCAGGCGGCGAGCTGGTCCTTTTCTGGGAAAATGGTTCTGCGCCTGTTAAGTCACAACAGGATATCTGGTTCTCCTTATTCAAAGATGCAGGCGGCGCTTTTTTCTTTACCGATGCCAATAACTCCTTCATGGTGCCTTTTGATTTCAGTAGTGGTTACAATCGCGATAATATCAAACTGGAGGACCTGCGCAGTTTCCGTGTTGCACTGCCCAAATATGAAACCGTTGCTCCGGCCTATACCGGTGCTACAGCACTGGCAGGGTCGCAATCATTTAAACTGGAACCTGCAGAAGATGTAAACAATCTTGCTTTTGCCACTTTGAAAGAAAGAATGCTGAAAGAACTGTCTTCCACATTAACCCGTCTTGCCATTAAAAAACTGGCCGAAGCTGCCATAAGGCCTTCTGATAAAAAAGGCTACGACAAAAACAAAACCGAAGAGCAAAAGAAAAAGGAAAAGAAAGAAGAAACGACCCGTGAAGCTATTGCACTTGGTTTGCAGCTATTCAATTTTGCCTCTGAAAAAGCGGATACCCGCAACTGGCAAAGCCTGCCTCATACGATCTATTATGTCCGCATTCCATTGCAACAAGGTGAGAACCTGATCAACCTTCAGCTTAGCGGGCGCGCTTCCACAACAGTGCCCTTAAAAGTAAATGGGAGAGGAGGAATGCAGGTGATGACAGTAAATACGATAAGATAGAAATTCCTATCTTCAGTTCATGAATATTGTCATTGTTGACGATAACAAAATTGCCCGCACTACGCTCAAACAGCTTGCCTCCCGGGTGAAAGACCTGGTAGTAGTGGCAGAATGCGAAAATGCCATGGATGCCTATAATGTGTTGCAGGAAGAGCCGGTGGACCTGTTGTTGCTGGATATTGAAATGCCGGGCATGACAGGGCTGGAACTGACCAGGAACCTTGGCGCCAAACGCCCCCTGATCATCTTCACCACTTCCAGAAAAGACTATGCGGTGGAAGCATTTGAACTGAACGTAGTGGATTATATCGTGAAGCCGGTGACCCTGCCCCGGTTCATACAAGCCATTGATAAAGCCAGGGATATCCGGCAAAGCCTGGAAGAAGAAGTGAATATTGCTTCTGATGCTTTTATTTTCATTCGCGATTCCAATATTGTCCGCCGCCTCAGCCTAGATGAGATCCTGTATGCAGAAGCGATGGGCGATTATGTGAAACTTTATACACAGGGTAAATTTTATGCCGTCCACACTACCCTGAAAGCAGTGGAAGAACGGCTGCCGGCCGACCAGTTCCTGCGCGTCCACCGGTCCTATATCGTTTCCATCCCCAAAATTGACACTATCCAGGACGGAGCTCTCATTATCCAGGGCAAACCCCTGCCCGTTGCGGATGCTTACAGGGCCGCTCTCAATAAAAGGATGAACATCCTCTGACCCCACCGACAACTTTTCCCGTTTTACCGACATGTTTGCCCGTTCCATCTATTCTGTTCTTACAGAAAGGGCGGGAAATAAGAGCTTTGGGTCGTTGAAACAATTGAATACGGACAGTTTGTGATGAGATGACCGATGTTCAGTGTTCAATCTTCAAAAAAGCTTTTATTCTCATAGCAGTTTGGTTTTGGTTACGGGCTGCATGTCTATGCGGCCCCTTTTTTACAATGAAAACAATCTACACGATATTATTCTTTCTTGACCTGCTGGTGCTGATCATCCTCTCTTATTTCCTGCTGAGGCTGATGGACAGAGGCGGGCGTGTCTGGTTAATGCTCGTTGTGCTGCTGGGACTGATCGGAAGCATTATGCTGCTGGCGACATTCCTGAGCAAATATATCAGGCCGCATAAATAATGTTTACAGCACTCTTCGCTGCAAATCCCGAAGTGCACTTCATTAATTTAATCCTTAACTTACAGCAGTGTAATCCGCATGACCAGTAAACGAATTATCTACTACCTGCTGGCCGCTTTCATTACCGGCAATCTTCTCCTGATCTTTATGCAGTATAATTCTGCCCGGAACATCGATGATCTTATCCTGGGCAATGAAAAACTGTTGAATGAATTCAAGACAGGCAGCAAGCTCCGCGAACTGGAAAAGGATATGATATCCATGGAAAGCGATGTGAGAGGAGCGATTGCCATGTCGGATGTTTCCATCGCAGACAACCTCGATCAGCAGATAGGGAATGTGCAAAATGACCTGGGACACCTTCAGCAAATAAATGATGATGATAGCACTATCCTGTTCATTGACGAACTGGATAAACTGGTGCAGGAAAAAATATCTTTCAATCGCCAGGTACTTGACACGTTTACCCATTCCGGAAAAAAAGCTGCAGAAGCGTTGATGGCAAGTCAGCATGGAAAAAGGCTGATGCATTCCATTACCACCGTAGCGCATAAAATAGATACCAGCCGGCAGGTATTGCTTACAAGGGTAACGGAATCGATTGATGAAAGCGGGCGCAAAGCCCGGCGCTGGGGCACCATTCTTATCGTGATCGTGTTGCTGAGCGGCGCCGGCCTGTTTTGGTATATCATCAACCGTATTGCCAGTCAGAACCAATTGATCCGCCAGTTGGATGCTTCGGAGAAGAAGGAAAGGGAAGCAGCCAGGATAAAAGAGAATTTCCTGGCCAATATGAGCCATGAGATCCGTACCCCTATGAATGCAATACTTGGCTTCACCGGCCTTCTGCAAAAGAAAACACTGGAGCCCGAAGCCAAAGCATATGTACACAGCATCCGCCAGTCGGGCGAAAACCTGCTGGCCATTATCAATGATATACTTGACCTGTCGAGGATTGAAGCCGGCATGATGCGCATTGAGCCGGCACCTTTCAGCGTTCGCAGCCTGGTGCATTCGGTAGAGACCATGTTTGTAGAAAAAGCCAGGGAAAAAGGATTGCTGCTCACCACTTCTGTGGAAGAGCAGGTGCCTGATACACTCGAAGGGGATGCTGTAAGGCTTACGCAAATACTGGTGAACCTGATCGGCAATGCCGTGAAATTTACCCAAAGGGGAAGCATTACTATTTCGATTAATGCAGAGCCGATGCCTACCGGCCAGGTCACCCTGTTCATCTCTGTCAGTGATACAGGCATTGGCATTGAAAAAGACAAACAGTCTGGTATATTCGATCGCTTCAGGCAGGCAGAAGATTCCATTACACGTAAATATGGTGGAACAGGATTGGGCCTTGCAATTGTAAAAGACCTTGTTGACCTGCAACAGGGAAGTATTACGGTGATAAGCGAACCCGGCCTTGGCACCCGTTTCCAACTCAGTATTCCGTATAAGATACCGGTGGAAGGCAATGCACCGGAACACAAAGTGGTGAAGCATGATATCATTTACCCGGCTACCGGCAACACCAAAGTGCTGGTGGTGGAAGACAATGAGATCAACCAGTCGCTGATGAAACACCTTCTGGCGAGCTGGCAGGTGAATCCGGATATTGCTGCCAACGGAAAGGAAGCCATAGAAATATTGCGTCATAAAAAATATGATGTGATACTGATGGATATACAGATGCCGGAAATGGATGGTTATTCAGCCACGCAGATCATCCGCAAAGAATTAAAACTGACCACACCCATCATTGCCATGACGGCCCATGCACTTGCAGGAGAGAGGGAGAAATGCCTGGGGTTTGGCATGGATGAATATATTTCAAAACCTGTGCGTGAACAGGAATTGCGTGGATTGATCAACCGGCTGGTTGGTACTGAAACAAGCAGCCCTTCCTCCATACAAAACGAAATTGCCAGTGGATATAAGTATATCGACCTTGCTTATATGCAGGAGATCAGCGGAGGAAGTAAGGAATACGAGCGAACAGTAACAGCCCAGTTCCTGGAAATGGTGCCGGCCGATCTTGAAAAAATGCAGACAGCCTGGAACGAAAAAGACCTGGCGACACTGCACCGGTTGGCACATACCATGAAAACATCCATATCCGTGATGGGACTCAACAGTGCATTGGAACAGGTACTGGACACCATTGAATTCAGCAACGAAGAAAAGGAAGTGGCTAATAAACTGCAGGAGTTGACGGACTATTGCCATCATGCGCTGGAAGAAGCAAAACAGTTTTATGACACACTGGGCTAACGGAACTATCAACGACTACAAATGCCTGTTCACCGACTATTCATAAAGCAGCATCATTAACAAATGTAGGTTTAGTGTATCAAATCAACACAACACCATGAATGAGATGATACCCCTATGGACCATCGAGTACAATGTGCCATCAACTGCAATACCGGATGCCACAGGTATAATTAAAGTGTTATGAGCAACACAAAACCAAAAGCAAGGATGCTGTTCAAACCAGCTATGTACTGGCGGGAGATCATTGCGTTTATCGGTTTATTCCTGGCATTTATCTTTTTCCGGAGTGAGCGGACGGAACTTCATGCCATTATCCCTCACCTGGAAAGCGCAAACAGGATTTGGATAATAACCGGTTTTGCTATCACAGGTTTGTTCTTTTGGTTCCAGGGTGCCATGTACCGTAAAAGTTTTGCTGCTGTGCGGCTTGAGCTGCCTTTATTGCAAGGCATTGTATTATTCCTGAAAAGAAATTTCCTCAGCGTATTCCTTCCCGCAGGTGGTGTAAGTTCATTGGCCTATACTCCTTCGTATATAAGGCAGAGAAGTTTTGGCCGGATGCAGGTGCACCAGGCCAGCGGTATTTACGGATTTGTAGGATTATTGACCGTGTTCCTTGCAGGCGTGCCTGTTATCGTCTACATGGCTTTTACCAAAGGTGGCCTGCATCATGCGGGCACAGGCTTGATAAGCCTGCTGGCGATACTGGTATTGTTATGGATGGTTGCCATATCTCTACGCCCGGGTAAATATTTATACCGGCAGATCAACCGGTATTTTCCTTCTGCTTCGCCCATGCTGGAAGGGTTGTTTGCAGCAAAGCCCGACAACAGGGCTTTGGGAGCAACCGTTCTGTATTCACTGGGCATTGAATTGTGCGGCATGGTGCATGTGTATATTGCCATGCTGGCGCTGGGCCTGCCTGCCTCTGCAGGAGTGGCGGCAGCCGCTTATATCATTTCTGTGTTGCTGATGCTTGTATCGCCATTGTTGCGTGGCCTCGGTGCAGTGGAAATGTCGCTGGTGTATATTATGGAGTTGTATGGATACAGTGCAGGACAGGCTTTGGCCATTACCATTCTTTACAGGGTATTTGAATTCTGGTTGCCGCTGGCTTGCGGTTTTCTGGCTTTTGCATGGAAGGGAAGAAAATTATTTCTACGACTGGCTCCTGTGCTGCTGATCTTTTTGCTGGGCATTATCAATATCATTTCCGCAATAACACCGCCCATTCATCACCGGCTTATATTGTTGCGGGAATATATTCCATTGCAAACGGTGCATGCCTCCAACCTGTTGGTTTTATATATAGGCCTGATGCTGGTGGTTACCGCTGCATTTTTATTAAAAGGGTTCAGGGCTGCCTGGACCATTGCCGTACTGCTTTCTTTTTTGTCTTTACTCGGTCATCTTGGGAAAGCATTGGATTATGAAGAAGCCATTTTTGCAACGGTTACTTTAGTGATATTGCTGATCACAGCCAAACAATACCGCCGCCGTGCCAGTAAGAAATGGCTGCAGATCGGTTTCAGCACAGCGTTGTTCAGCCTGGCAGCAGTACTGATCGCCGGCTTTATCAGTTTTTATTTTATCGATAAAAAACATTTTGGCATTGATTTCACCTGGAGGCAATCGCTGGAGCATACGTTCCGTATGTTCTTTTTGCTGCAGGACGATGCTTTGCAACCGGTCACCCGGTTTGGTCATGAGTTTGTAGCGCTGATAAGATGGTTGGGATTTCTTACCTGGGCCTTTGTATTGTTTGCACTGATCAATCCTTACCTGCATTTGAATGAAGAAGAGGATACGGAGAGGGAAAGGGCCAGGCGATTGGTGAGCTTGTACGGGCAGTCGTCTGTTGATTATTTTAAACTGTACAGGGATAAGCAGTATTTTTTTTCAACGCAGTTCGATGCCTTTATTGCTTACCGCGTTGCCGGTGGGTTTGCCATTGTGCTGGAAGAGCCTGTGTGTGCAGAAGAAGACAAAGCAGCAGTAATACGTGAGTTTGATGCGTATTGCAGGAAAACGGGATGGAAAGCTGCTTACTACCGCGTGGATGAGAACAGTGTGCCCTTATTTGGCTCACTTCCAAAACTAATGATAGGCCAGGAAGCGATCGTGGACGTGCAGTTATTCAATCTCGAAGGCAAGGATAAAAAATCATTGCGGAATGGTTTGAACAGCTTGCAGAAAAAAGGATTTACCACCCATGTATACAAGCCGCCGCATGAGCCGGCTTTGCTGGGATCATTGAAGAAAGTATCGGATGAATGGCTGGAGTATTTTGATAAAGGTGAGCTGGTTTTTTCACAGGGATTGTTTGATACGGAAGAATTGCAGCAACAGGACATTATCACGGTAGAAGATGCAGAAGGACAAATAAAAGCATTCCTGAACATCATTCCCGATTTTTCGCCGGAAGAATGTACATATGACCTGATCCGCAGAACAGCCGATGCGCCTGGTGCGGCAATGGATGCATTGATCATCCGGTTGATCCGGTATGCCAAAGAAAGAAAGCAACTATATATCAATATGGGCCTGGTGCCGCTGACAGGAATTGAGCAACCAGTGAATACAGCAGAGCAATTGTTAAAAATGGCTGCAGCAAGGATCAAACGGTTTGGTCATTATAAAGGCCTGCGCGAGTTCAAGGAAAAATATGCAACGATGTGGGAGAACAAGTATCTTATTTATGAGAATGATTTTGATCTATTGCAACTGCCGGTAGCTTTGAACAGAGTAATGAAACCCTGAATAAACAATTTGTCAATATATGAAACGATGGACAGGCATAATGATCTCCCTGCTTTTACTGGAGCAATTATCAGCACAGGAGAAACTGCCGTTGAAAGAGCAGTTTACAACAACAGATAAGCCATTTGTTTTTTTTGTAAGCGGAGATGGCGGTCTGAAAGGGTTTACTGCATCGCTTTGCAACGCTATTCACGATAAAGGTTATTCCATCGCTTCCCTTGATGCACATGCTTATTTCTGGAACAAGAAAACTCCCGGGCAAACTGCTGCAGCCATTGCAGATTATCTTACCACTGCATTGCGATCAGGTACCGATCATCATTGGGTAATGATCGGTTATTCTTTTGGAGCAGACATTACGCCATTTGTAGTGAACCGGCTACCGGATTCACTGAAAAACCAACTGACTGATGTGATCCTCTTATCTCCTTCTACTTCTACTGATTTCGAGATACATCTCTCCGATATGCTTGGCATAGGCAGGAAACGGAGCATGGACGTGGTAGCAGAGATCAACCGGCTGGGTGATCAGAAAACGACGATCCTTTTTGGTGAAGATGAAAGCGGGTTTCCTGTAAGCCAGCTAAAACTGGCAAAATACCATAGTGATATCATCAAAGGCGACCATCATTTTGGCGGAAATTTCCAGGCTGTAGCAGAGAAGATCAACACAATATTGAATAGCAGGTGATTTGCAGCAGATACCTGTCTTCATCAACCATTGCCTGTCCGCTGCTATCTACACGAAATGCCTGTTCACCGATTACAAGTTCTATTCCCCTGAAGTCCCGGCTAGCTTTGAGTTGTAAATAAACGCTCACCTATAAATATAATCAACATGAAAAAGATAATGATAGTGCCTGTGGCTTTATTACTGGCAGGTGCAAGCCTGCATGCACAGAACAATTCCGCGAGCATTGCCAAAGCGAATATGGAAAAAAAGGGAGCCAAAGCAGAAAGAAAAGAAGCAAAGAAAGAGCTGCGTAAGCTGGAGGGCGATGATGTAAGCAGTTTGGCTAAAACACATTTTTACCAGGATTTTGGTGATATGCACCCAAGCTGGAGAAGAACATCTTATTTTGATGAAGCAAGCTTTGTAAAAGAGGGGAAGCCCATGACGGCATATTACAATAACCAGGCAGAGCTGGTTGGCACTACGAGTCCTGCATCATTCAGCGACCTGACCATGAAGGCTCAGAATGATATCAAAAAGCATTATCCGGATTATACCATTGACAGAGTGATCCTTTTTGATGATAATGAAAGCACTGAGTCAGATATGGTGATATATGGTTCAGTGATATCCGATGAGGACAATTATTTTGTGGAGCTGAGTAAGGATCAGAAAACAGTTGTGCTGAAGGTAACATTGGATGGAGAAGTCAGTTATTTTACTGACAGGAAGCAATGATTGAGCTTTATTGATTACCGGAACTTTTATTTTAGAATTATAAAAATGGAAGGGCCTTCTGAAAAGGAGGCCTTTCTTTTTTATATAATATATTCTGTCTCCCGGCGATGCTCCGGCTATCTTTGCCGGCTCAGGGCAATAACTGGAAAATTTAAACGTATATATATGACCTTATTAGGGCCCGGCCCTACCCCTTTCTAAAAATAGGGGTTTCCTATTAGCTCTCTGTTATGTGATCATGAAATATTGATTTTTCCGTAAAACAGGCGCCTTTATAATGGTCGTTGCTTCCATTCAAACTTGGTTTTTGTGTATCTTCAACCCCGCCGGAAAGATGTCATTTGATTGAGAATCAGACAGCAGGAGAAGGTAAGGCAGTTTTAACCCGGCCGATAAACTGGCCCGGTTTTTTCTAAGGGGGGCCATAAAAAAATGGTCAGTTTATAAGCTAAAAGCCTGTGACTGAGATGGCGAAGCCCTGTTTTGCAAAGGCATCATTGGGAAAAAGCATTATCTTAGAGACATATTATCCTTTGTCGTTATGAAAACAAAACCATTCTTACTGTTCTTTCTTTTATTGTCTGTTCAGGTCGTTTTCGCTCAGAACGGGCAGATGAAGCCTTCGGTGTTTGAGCCGGGGCAGAAAAGACCGATTTATTCTGTTGGGGGGTATGTGGTGATGAGTGGAAAAGAAAATTATCCGATAGGACTTAATGGGGAGTTTAAAGTACTCAAGCTGACAAGGTTTTTGAATAAGGAAGCGGAGCAACTGAACAATAGTTTTATTACAACTACTTTTGGTTTATATACTGTGCCGGAAGCGGATTCCAAAATGGGATTTTTCGATAAAAAGGGCACCCCTACCATTAATATTGCCTATCTCACTGCTGGTTACCGATATTATTTTGGTACATATGATTATGATGCGAGCAATCCATGGCAATGGTTTGTAGAAGCAAACCTCGGCTTGGGTATGATCACGATACGGCATCCGGCCATTGCATTTTCCGCCGGTGCGGGTTTTAGTATCTCCAAACACCTGGATGGGCACTTGTTTTATTCCGACTTTTATCATAACGAACAAGCCACGAAGAATATAAGGAGTTTCTCCTTTGGTTTGGCATACAAATTCCGTTAAGTCGCGGAAGAACTATGCTATATTCCTGCTTTTAAAATCTATTGACTGAATGAAAAACACTTACTGCTGGGGCATGCTCTTATTGCCCCTGACTTTTATCTTTTTCAGTTGCCAAACTTCTAAACAGCTTACCTACTTTAAAGATCTTTCGGATACGACGGCTATCCAGGCAATTCCTACCGCAAAAGCACCTCCTTTATATCTTCAGGCTGATGATCAGGTGCAGCTTTCTATTTCCAGTCCCAGTGCTGAAGCCAGCAGTTTTTTTAATCTGATGGCTGCAAACCCCAATCCATCAACCGCGCCCGTTGGAACGCAGGTCACACAAAGCTTCATAAATCTGTACACTGTTTCCAATGAAGGGCATATCACTCTTCCTGTTCTCGGGGATATACAGGCGGCCGGCCTCACTCTCGAGCAACTCAGACAGCAGGTAGTGATCTCACTCAAACCTTATCTTACCAATCCTATTGTTTCTACACGGTTGACCAATTTTAAAGTCACAGTAATTGGTGAAGTGAACAAGCCATATACTGTACCGGTAAACGGAGAAAAAATCAATGTCCTGGAAGCAATTGGTGCTGCAGGTGATATGACCATTTACGGAGCCCGTAAAAAAGTAAAGGTCATCCGCAAGTTGCCGGATGGAAATACCGAAATAGCGAGGCTTGACTTTAACAGCAGCAAAATCTTTCAGTCGCCATATTTCAATCTGCGACAGAATGATGTTGTGTATATTCAGCCTAACAGGAACAAAAGCTTTCTGGCAAATAATACTACCTTCTGGGCTTCTGTAGCACTGAGCATTGCCTCGATCGTTACTGTTATCATTATTCGGGTTAAGTGATTATAATCGAAGAGTGAAAACAGCATTCCTTCTCTGCCATTTTATTTTCCCTCAATGTTATTCAGGCCAACGGCTATTTATCCATAACCCAGGAGTAAACCAGCTATTGTTGATCATAGGAATAAGATGTTTCATGTAATTTTTTAATCAGGAAATCAACTATGAAGGATCAGGAAATATATAGTGAAGATCTCGTAAAGAATAATGAAGAGTTCGACATCAAGAAATGGTTGTCCCGTATATTCAGATCATGGTACTGGTTTGCGGGCAGCTTGTTGATCTGCCTTTTTATTGCGTGGATTTATCTGCATTATACCAATCCGGTATATCAGGCTGTTGCTGCCGTAATGATCAAGGATGACAAGAAAGGAGGGGACTTTTCTGATAATTCAATTTTGAAAGATTTGGGTATTGGAGGCAATAAACTGGTCGAGAACGAAATTGAAATATTGAGAAGTTATGACCTGATGGAGGATGTGGTGCGTAAGCAGCAATTATTCATTTCTTATTGGGTGGAAGGCCGGTTACGTAATGTTCCTCTGTTTGGGCAGGATATGCCGTTTCTGTTGGAAGTGCTGAACCAGGATTCTATCACAAATGCCATTGAATGGGTGATATCAATAGATAAAAAGAAAATAACACTTACTACCAGTGATAAGAAAGTGTACCCACTTACTTATGGGAATAGTTATAAAATTGATGACCTGCGATTCCAGATCATGCCCAATGATGTGTGGAAGGGAGTACAGGACTCAATTGTCGGCAGCCGCTTTAATGTAAGATTTGTTCCGGTAAATTCAGCTACAGGTGGATATACTAAACGCCTGTCTGTAGAAGCCGTCAGCAAGCAGGCCTCGGTTGTTAACCTTAGTATTACTGACCCGCATCGTGAAAAGGCCCGTGTGATCCTGGCCACCCTGATTGATATTTATAACCGTCAGGGCCTGGATGATAAGAATAAAGTGACCGCAAATACCATTGATTTCCTGAATGAACGGCTGAAAGCAGTAGCACTCGATCTGCAAGGCGTGGAAGGACAGGTACAGAAGTTTAAGACCGATAATAAGATCACAGACATTTCAGCCGACGCACAGCAGTATATGGGGATGGCAAAGGAGATCGACATGCAGAGGGCAGAAAGCGAAACCCGTCTTAATATCGTTTCTGCATTGGAAAGGGACCTGTTGCTTAATCAGGATAATCCCGGGCTGGTGCCAAGCACTTTGGGCTTGCAGGAAGGTTCGCTGGCATCACTTGTGGAAAAGCATAACTCCCTTATATTGGAAAAGGAGCGGGTTGAAAAAAACAAAGAGATCGGACCGCAGAACCCTTTGTTGATCGATCTGCGGCAACAGGTGCAGGAAACACGAAGAAAATTATTGACCAATGTGCGAAATCTGAAAGAAGCATATCAGATTGCATTGAATGATATCTCGCGGAAAAATGAACAACTGGCCGGACGGATCCACAATGTTCCCCAACTGGAACAAAAGCTTGTTGAAATACAACGTAACAGAAATGTGGAAGAGCAATTATATGCTTTCTTATTGCAAAAACGGGAAGAGTCTGCAGTAACGTTGGCTTCTAATATTCCTGATTCCCGTACAATTGTCAAATCCCGGGGTCTTGGCCAGATATCTCCACAAGGGAAAACAATATGGGCGATGGCCTTTTTGCTGGGTCTCCTCATCCCGCTGATCATCATGTTAATTGGGGATTTTATGAATGATAAAGTTGGAGATTCAACGGAGGTTGAACAGAAAACCTATGCCCCGCTTCTCGGTATGATCTCGCATATACGAAAGATCAAATCGCCAATAGTGCTGACGGAGAAATCCAGGTCAGTGGTGGCAGAACAGATACGGACATTGCGAACATCGATCGGCTTTACCGGTAAAGGGAAAGAAGTGAAGAAGATCCTTGTCACTTCTTCACAGCCAGGTGATGGAAAAAGTTTCATTAGTATCAATCTTTCCGCCAGTTATGCCTTATTAAAGAAAAAGACCGTGTTGGTGGAATTGGATCTTCGTAAGCCACATGTTGGGAAATACCTTGGGATAGCAACCAAGAATGGCATATCGAATATATTAGCAGGAAAAGAGAAGCTTGATAATACTTTGGTAGAAATTCCCGGGTATGATCAACAGCTCTATCTATTGCCTTCGGGGTATCTGCCTCCAAACCCTGCAGAATTGATTTCGGGGCCGTCAATGACCAATCTCATCAAGGAACTTGAGGAAAAGTTTGACTACATTATAATAGATACACCACCATTCGGGTTAGTAACCGATGCGGTCCTATTACAGCAATACGTGGACATTACACTGGCAGTATTACGGCAGGGGCACACACATAAAGATGTATACAATGTCCTTAATCAAATGAAACAACAAAAATCCCAATACCCGTTATATACTATCCTGAACGGTGTAGGTTGGCGCCGCCGCTATCAACGCGGATATGGTTATGGCGGTTATGCGAAGTATGGGTATGGTAAAGGATATTTTGAGAACGATGAAGCTTAGCATTTAACAACTATACAATACAAGCCCGCTAAATCCAATGTCTGCTCAAGCAAAACCTCATTCTCTTAAAAATCAATCACAACCACTCCTGTTCCTGGATGGACTCCGGGGATTTGCAGCGTTGTATGTTATGATCGGCCACGCGAGATGGTTCCTATGGGAAGGGGCCGATGCTTTTCAGCATAATCAGCATACATATTCATTGTTAAATAAGCTGCAGGTTTATTTTTTCTCCCTGTTCAAGTATGGCCACCAGATGGTCTTGTTTTTCTTCGTTTTGAGTGGTTTTGTGATCCACTTGAAACAGGCAAAAAAACTGAATGATACCGGTACCTTTTCATTGGACGGTTATTTCTGGCGAAGGGTAAAAAGAATCGTACCTCCTATGCTGTTTGCGCTGGCGCTTACTTTTTTCTGCGATAAAATAACAGAGCAGATCTCTGCAACTATTTATACCCGGACAACTCCTATTGATCTTATTAACAGGAATATTTCGTTTGATCATGATTTAACCACACTGGCCGGTAACCTCTTATTTGTTCAGGAAACTTATGTTCCGGTATTTGGATCAAATGGCCCTTTATGGTCGTTGAAATATGAGTGGTGGTTTTATATGCTGTATCCGCTTCTTTTACTGGTCAACAGAAAGAATGTTGTGTATTCACTGTTAATGATCGCAGTGTTGTCTGCACTTTCTTTGGTAGGATGGAGCTGGGGAATAAAATTACTGGACGAAGTGCTTGCTTATCTTATCTGCTGGTGGTTAGGGTGCTTTTGTGCAGACATTTATGCCGGGAGGGTAAAAATTCCTTTATGGATGTTTTTCTTGGCATGCTGTTGCTTGTTTGCAATACCACTCACTACAAGATTGTTTCTTCATAATAATATCCTCAAAGACATCATTATTTCAATCGGTTTCTGGGGATTGTTAGGTGTTTTGCTGGAATACAGTAAGCGTGGCGTACGTTTTGGATTATTAACCCGTATGAAACTGCTTGGGGACTTTTCTTATAGTTTGTATGTTATCCATGTTCCCTTGCTTGTACTGGCAAATGGTGTGTTGCTTAATTATACCGGGAACCGCATGCCTCAAACGATGCTGTTTGTTTGGCTTTCCATACCGCTTATGCTGGTAATCGCGTATTTGGTTCATCTGGGTGTGGAAAAACCTTTTACAAGATATGCCGGGGGTCAACTAAAAAAAGCAACCTCGGCTCTTTAATTATGATGAGGGTATGAAGAAAATCTACAGTCATATTAATGATTTCCTGTTTGGGTTTATTACTCCCGGATTATTCCGTTTTTTACTCGCCTTTATTGTAGTGATCTATCATTCGGTTGATTTTTTAACCATTGGTCACTATGCTGTGTATGTTTTTTTTATGCTTAGCGGATATTGGATATTCAGAATGTATAATGAAAAATACAGCCTCTATAAGAACTCTTATTATGTCTATATATGCAGCCGACTGGCACGCCTGATGCCACTCTACTGGCTGATATTGCTGGTAAGCCTGGTTATCTATACCATACCAACAATATCTCAACGCCTGGCAGGCTTAGAAGGGCAGGGATTGAATATTGCAGCTTTCAATTTCCTGGTGCTGGGGCTGGCTAATTCTCCTCATCAGTTTATTGGCACGGCATGGTCATTGGATATCGAGATCCAGTTTTATATAATAGCACCCTTGCTGCTTTTACTGTGCCGCAAAGGTTTTGGCTGGCCTCTTTTCCTGGCCAGTAGCGTACTTAGCCTGCTCCTGGTATACAATCATTATATTTCTGAAAACCTGATGATCTATCTGCCATATTTTGTTATTGGCGGCCTTATTTATTACTTCAATATTCAGGCTACCAGGAATCTGGCGATCATTTGCCTGTTTTTATTGCTGGCGATACTTTGTATACATTATATCATTCCGGTTTTAAGGACCGATTATTTATTGAACAGAAAGGCCTATGTGCTTGGTTTTAATTACCGCGAGGGTTTGAGTGTGGTCCTGGCTATGCTTACGGTGCCTTTCCTTACTATTAATGTAAGACAGGCATCTACGAAGGGAATGGTTGAAGCTGAACAGATATGGTCTTCAATGTCGTACGTAGTATACTTGCTTCACTGGCCCTTGCTTTTGGTTTATTCGGTTTGTGTAACGGGTGTCGGTGGCAAAACAAAAGTTATTTACCTGTCCATATTTTATATTCTTTGTATCGGGCTGTCCTATCTGATCGCAAAATATATTGATGCCCGTTTTGAAAAGCGCAGAAGAAAATGGATTGGCAAGATGGAAAAGAAACAGGAATTGAAAGTGAGCAGTATCAATTCCTGATGGTATGGGGTTTTATTTTTTATCGGATGTTAATTTGAATACATGTCAGTAAAAAAGGGTCTGGCAAAAAATCTGGGGGCTGGCATCTGGAGCAGGAGTTCTACCATATTGTTCAGGCTGATACAGGTACCGCTGATCATTTCTGCATTGGGAGTTGAAGATTATGGCCGGTGGCTGGTTTTATATTCACTCCCTTCCTGGCTGACGCTGGCTAACATGGGTTTCGGGAGCGTTGCCTCTAATGAAATGGTTATGTCAGTCGCCGATGGTGACATCACGAAGGCACGACAAATATTTTCTACGGCCTTAGCTATTATCGCAATGATTGGGGTGGGCTGTATGGTTATCGTATCGGCAGGTGCTTTTTTCGTTCCATGGGAACATCTTCTGAAAGCAGATGCGAGCCGGCACACTGAGTTTTCCTTTGCAGTGATATACCTTGCATTAACTGTTTTTATTTCGTTTTCATCAGAAGCCTTTGGAGGAAGATTCCGTGCTGCGCGCAAAGCGCATCTGCGGGTGCTGTTGACAAGCTTTTTACCGTGGATAAGCCTGGTGGGCATGATCGTTATCCTGCAGTTTACCAAACGGTTTGATTACCTGGCCTTGTCGCAATTGATAGCAACAATAATATTCTTTTTTATTTACCAATGGACAAGCTGGCGTGTACTGCCGGACCTTTCTTTTTCAGTAAAACAGATACAGTTCTCCCATTCAAAATTTTTGCTCAAAAAAGGGGTGGCCTTTCAGGCTTTTCCCCTTGGGAATGCGCTGATCTTTCAAGGCAATATCCTTATCGTTCAGTCGGTCCTTGGTCCGGGTGCGGTAGCTCTTTTTGGAACTGCAAGAACGCTGGTGCGAACGGTCAACCAGGCTATGGAAATGATCAACCAGGCTATATGGCCGGAAATGAGCCATTTATTTGGAGCAAAAGACTTCAATAAGGCAGCAAGATTGCATCGTACAGGAGTAATGATGTCGATCAGCCTGTCGATTGTCGGCTTGCTGGTGTTGTCTTTGTTTGGTAAAACATTGTATGGGTTCTGGGTGGGAAAAAGCATGGAACTGCCTCAGTATCTTTTATTGCTGTTCCTATTGCCGATCCCGTTCAATGCGCTCTGGCTTACCAGCAGTGTTGTGCATATGGCCAGCAACAGGCATGAAGGGCTTGCAGTACGCTATCTTATTGCTACGGTCATATCTGCCATAGCCTGTGCAATATTGTCTTATACTTTAGGAATCGAGGGGGCTGCTTTCTCAACACTAATCGCAGATGTAATTCTTATACCGTATGTATTGAAACGGTCGCTTGATCTTACAAAAGACAATTCGCATGATTTTTATGCAGGTGTATGGCAAAACATAAAAGACATCCCTTTTACTACGAATAAACTTATCAAGCGTTTAAAAAGAAGTTGATCCGATATCTAATAAATGTACTATGAGCTACAAGCAAATTGTGTATGATTACTACCGCTCCAGCTTTAAAGGAGATACAAGCAGATCATCGCTGCAGTTCGGGGCAGGGAAGATCCGGCCGGTCCTGGAACCCTGGGTAAAGGAACTGGATAAAAGCCTGCCTGTTGCAGATCTGGGCTGTGGAGCAGGGGAATTGCTCATGGCATTGAAATCACTCGGTTTTACAAACCTGTCAGGATGTGATCTTAGCGCAGAACAGGTAAATATCGCAAAACAGGAATTTCCGGCAGTACAGGAAGCCAACCTGTTTCACTACCTGTCTTCAAAGGAAGATGACTTCTTTGTCCTTATCACATTGTTCGACGTGGTAGAGCATCTCACCCGTCAGGAAACATTTGATCTGATGAAATTGATCAGGCAAAAGCTTAAGCCGGGTGGTATATTGATCATTCATATGCCTAATGGAATATCACCATTTGTAGGCCATGTATTTTGGGGCGATATAACACATGAGTGGTGTATGACCCCTCAAAGCGCAGCCACGCTTTGCTCGCTTCATGGATTGACAGAATTTGAAGCGAAGGAGCATTTAGGAGCAGGTAATGGAATAAAGGGTCAGGTCAGGAAGTTCGCATGGTATTTTGTACGCGGTTGCTTCCGCCTGGTCAATGCCATTGAAACAGGAAGAAAAGGTACAAGGATATGGACGCGGAACTTTGCCTTCAAGGCAAAAAAATGAATTGATCGATGAAAGTATCGCAGATATCAATTGGCAGGTTTCATCATTTTCATTTAGCCCGGCAATTGGAAAAACGTGGAATGCTGGAAGCGCTTTATACGGGTTATCCAAGGTTTAAATTAAAAGATGAGCAAGGAATTCCTCCGGAGAAGATCAAGACCTTTCCCTGGTTGCAGGCTCCATACATGATGCGTGGCCGTTTTGGCCTGAACAAATGGGATTGGTTAAATAAAGAATGGGCCTGGTGGGCTCATGAAACGTTGGATAAATATGTAGCAGGTAAGATAAAAGAACAAAGTGTATTAATTGCCCTTTCTGGTTCAGGGTTGCTTTCAGGAACAATGACCCAGCGTAAAGGAGGTAAATATATCTGTGACAGGGGATCTTCACATATTCGTTTCCAGGATGAATTACTCAGGGACGAGTATGCCAGATGGAAATTACCATTTCATGGTGTTGACCGAAGAAATATAAAAAAAGAAGAAGCTGAATATGAACTGTCGGACAAGATCACTGTTCCCTCTGAGTTTGTGCGAAAATCTTTTTTACTTAAGGGCGTACCCGAAGGGAAGATCAGCAAAATAGTTTATGGTGCAAGGCTTGACCGTTTTTCAAAACTGGCAGACCCGGACCCTGACAAGTTTGTTGTGTTATGGGTTGGGGCGGTAAGTATCAGGAAAGGGTTCATGTATTTATTGGATGCATTTCAACGATTGAAGCATCCAAACAAGGAACTACGGGTGGTTGGAACAGTGATGCCGGAGATCAGGCAACTTTTGACAGGACAAAACCTTGATCAGATAAATTTTTTAGGTGTATTACCTAATGTGAAATTGGCAGAGATGTACAGCAAAGCCAATGTGTTCGTGCTGCCTAGCCTGGAAGAAGGTCTGGCAATGGTACAGGGTGAAGCACTGGCATGTGGTTGTCCTGTTATAGGAAGCACTAACTCCGGAGCAGAAGACCTGATTACCGACGGGCTTGAAGGATTTATTGTTCCAATCAGGTCGGCAGATGCGGTCTTGAAATCCTTCCAACGTTTAACAGATGATCCGGCATTGCGGGAAAGCATGTCGAAAGCCGCATTAAAAAGAGTGCAATCATTGAGTGGATGGGATACGTATGGTCAAAATTTTGCAGAACTGATTACCAAATTATAAAAGATATAAAGTTTATTCTTTAAGGGGAAATGGCTTCAGTTGTAACAAGAAGGTTAGATTATCTCAGGCAAAATAATACAGAAGGCGCCAGCTTCATATCCTGGTTTATTAGAGGCTCATGGATTGTGGCAATCAGTGCTGCAGCCTTGCAGTTAGCATTCTGGCCCAATCTCGCGAATTTATTTGCAGTTGTATGTGCCCTGTTTGCATGGAAGCTGACAGAAGCATACTTGCTGCGTTTTAACCGGCTAAGAAGATTTGCTTTATCATCTTTCCTGATCCTGGGGTTTTCCATCACTCAATATCTGCTTCCTCTGGTGTTCACTTTACTGGAAGGTAAACCTTTAGTATATAACCTCAATTTACCTTACGACGTTTTTACTCATTCCCTTCTGGCCCTTTTCGTCCTGATTTTTTCTCATAGTGTATATGCATATTCACAACGGGGGCGTTCCCTTATAAGGCAAAAGATACAGCAGACCTTGTTCCGTTTCTCTTTCTTTACACCTCCATCAAACAGGCAGATATGGATAATGGGATTCTTAGGATTGCTATCCATGTTCTATGTCTATTTTGTTTCTCGTATTGATGAAAATGGAGAAGGAGGAAACAAATTGTTACAGGGCCTGATGCCTTTTTCATACCTGCCTTTTTTCCTTCCTTTGAAGAACCTGATAGATCCTTCTTATAAATACGATAAGAAAAAATTATATCAACTGGTTTTATATACCATACTGCTTTTTGTAGTAAGCCTTGGCCGGAATAGCCGCTCATCCTTTATGTTGGGATTCACTACGATCGGACTTGGATATTTTTTAGGATTAATGCTCGGGAAGTTCAATTATAAAATACTTACACCTAAAAGCATTGTTATTTCGATCGCTATCTTTTGGATTGTTACAGGCCCATTGTCCGACCTGGGCATAGCAATGGTTGTTGAGCGCACTCACCGGGGTGAAGTATCCAGCGGAGAGCTTTTGGTTAGGACAATAGCAACCTTCCAGGATAAGGAAGCACTGAGAAATTATAAACTGGCTGCTACTGAAAAAATCAAGAACACAGATTGGGATGAGCGCTACTTTGATAATATATTTTTAAGCAGGTTCTGTAACCTTAAATATAATGATGCCAGTCTGGAGCAGGCGCATAAACTGGGTAAGATTGACCCTCTTATGCAGAAATATGCAATGGATAAAGTGCTGGCGACTTTCCCGCAACCTGTCTTGACTTTTCTCAATATTGACATTGATAAACAGGCAATATCAGTAGGATCATTTGGCGATTATTTATTCTATCGAGCCAGCGGAACTGCATTTGGAGGTTTTCGTACCGGTCAATTCGCAGGAGTGGGATTGGCTTCTTTTGGCTGGTGGTATCTCCTGATTTTAGGAGTAGGAATGGGAATAATTTATTTTTTACACGATTTATTTCTGGTATACAAAAAGGATAGCTTTAATAGTTATATCAGCCTGGCTGGACTTACAGCAATCACTTCCACATTTATGTTTCTGTCTTTATCATCCAACTCTCAGAGTGTCACGAACCTGTTCTCCTATATCCTAAGAGGATGGCTGCAGTTAGTGATCTTGTACCTGGCTGTTTATTTTATTGCACGGAAAATAGATGCCGGTTTAAAAAAATTAAATGGATAATTATCTGGTGCCATATCATGAATAGTATACTTTATTTCGGAAGTTCAAACAGCTACAGTACTGCTAATCATAGGGCCAAAGCGATCGAAAGGCTGGGGTATAAGGTCGTAATTTGTGATCCGGACCCTATTCGCCTGAAGCGATCAGGCTTCCCGTTCGCCCATGCCTTTCATTATCATACCGGCTATAATTTTATGCAGGGGGCACTGAAAAAATGGTTAAGAAACATTGTTCTTCAGGCAGGTCCCCAGGACCTTGTGTGGGTGAATGGCGGAGAATTGTTCGGGCCGGAGTGTATAAGAATATTGAAAGAACTAGGCTGCCCGGTTGTATTATATAATAATGATGATCCAACCGGAGGAAGGGATGGAAACCGGTTTAATTCGTTGAAGAAAGCATTTCCTTATTATGACCTTTGCGCAGTGCTCAGGGAGCAAAACATTCAGGAATATAAAAACAGCGGAAGTAAAGCGGTGGTCCGGGTTTATATGTCTTATGATGAGATCATACACCAGCCTTTCGATGATGAGTCGGCGATCCCGGAAAAATACCGGTCTGATATTGCCTTTATTGGGACGTGGATGCGACACGAGAAAAGAGATGAGTTTCTGCTCAAACTTCTTCAAAAAGGCTTGAATGTAAGCATCTGGGGCGATCACTGGCAAAAATCCCCCCATTGGGAAAAATTGAAGCCTGCCTATAGAGGAAAGGCATTGGGTGGGCGGGATTATGTAGCCGCCATGCAGGGTTCAAAAATCTGTATTGGAATGTTATCAAAGGGTAATAGGGACCTGCATACACGCAGATCGGTGGAAGTCCCGTTTGCTGGTGGCTTGCTTTGTGCTGAACGTACAAAAGAACACATGGAGATGTATAAAGAAGGTGTTGAAGCGGTATTTTGGGATGATGCGGAAGAATGTGCGCAACAATGCCTTGATCTGTTGTCCAATGATGAAAGAAGAGCCGGTATCAGGGCCGCGGGAATGGCCAAAGTAAGAGCTTTGAAAGTAGGTAATGAGAACATCTGTAAAATAATATTGGATACAGCTTTGAAGGGCAGGCAGAGTTAATTGTTTATGAAAGATGGCAATGTAAAAAAGATGGTTGTGTTCGATTCGCATCCGGTGCAATACCGAGTCCCGGTATGGAGAGCAATCGAATCTGCTCTACCGGGAAGGATCCACGTAGTATACGCTTCTGATTGCTCTGTACGTGGACATGCCGACAAAGGATTTGGCCAAACCATATCCTGGGACGATCCCATGCTGGATGGCTATCCGCATACCATCCTTAATTGTGAAAATGGTGTTCCGCTTTCCGGCCCGGATTCGCTGACAGGAGAGGGCGTGGGCCGCTGCTTCGATGAATTAAAACCCGATGTTGTTTTGTTAACCGGTTTGAACTACCAATATGATAAGGTTGTTTGCCGGGAAGCAAACAAACGTAAGATCCCGGTATGGCTGCGTTGCGAAACCCAGGACGAAGCAATGGTTCGTTCAAAGCTGAAATCAATTGCCAGGTTCGTTTTTTACCGCCTGTGGTACAGGCGGATATCAAAAGCCTTTTATATCGGGCAGCTTAACCGAAAGCATTACCTCCGGCATGGAATAAAAGCAGAGAATCTGATTCCTGCCTTTTACAGCACTGTTAACAGGTTTGCAGCATTGGACGTTGAACAAAAAAATCAAATGAGACAGGAGGCAAGGGCAAATGCAGGTATTCCTGCACATGCACTGATCATTGGATTTTCGGGTAAATTCATTGCGAAGAAGAACCCCGGGATATTATTTTCTTTGCTGCAGGAACTTTCTCCAGAATTAAGAAGCAAACTTTTTTTGTATTTTATCGGTAGTGGTGAACTGAAAGAAGAATTGGAGAAACAAGCTGGTCTGGTAAAGGATAAGTATGGGGTTTCAACTTTTTTTCCGGGATTTATTAATCAATCTGAGCTTGCCAGGCACTACCTTGCAATTGATGTATTGGTACTGCCTTCAAGACGAAGAGGCGAAACCTGGGGATTGGTATCCAATGAAGCCATGCAGGCGGGATGCTCTGTGATAGTAAGCAATGCAGTTGGTTGTTATGCAGATTTTTCTGGTTGGGAAAGATTCCGGGTGTTTGAAGAGGGAAATGCAACTGATCTCGCCAGGCAGGTTAAGGAATTGGCAAATTATCCCCGGACTTTTGATTGGGCTGATCAGCAGCTCAAAACTTATTCCATTGAAGCTGTGGCCAACGTATTTATAAAAGAAATGAAAAACCAACAATAACTATTATGACTTTTCTTGTAACCGGCACTGCCGGTTTTATAGGTTTCCATGTTGTTAACCGGCTTTTGCAGGATGGCCATACCGTATTAGGGATGGATAATCTGAATACTTATTATGATGTGAGCCTAAAGCATAACAGGCTTCGCGAGGTAGGGATAGAAGCTGGCGATCTGCAATACGGCACGTTCCTGACAAGTAAGAAGAATGATGCTTATACATTCGTTCAGCTCAACCTGGAAGATAAATTTGGATTGCAGGCAACATTTGCAAAATTCAAACCTGATATTGTCATCAATCTGGCAGCGCAGGCCGGCGTCAGGTATAGCCTGAAAAATCCCGATGCTTATGTAAGCAGTAATATTGTCGGGTTTATGAATATTCTTGAGTGTTGCAGGCATAATGATATTCAACATCTGATATATGCCAGCAGTTCCAGTGTGTATGGTTTAAATGGTCATGAGGTATTCAATACGTCGCATCATACCGATCATCCGGTATCGTTATATGCAGCAACAAAAAAAAGTAATGAGATGATGGCGCATACTTACAGCCATCTGTTTCGTATGCCGACTACCGGTCTTCGATTCTTTACAGTATATGGACCATGGGGAAGACCGGATATGGCATTATTCCTTTTTACAAAAGCGATATTCAATAATACTCCTATTGACGTTTTTAATAATGGTGAAATGTACAGGGATTTTACTTATATCGATGATATAGTAGAAGGAGTAGTCAAAGTGGCTTATGACGCACCGCCGTCTGCTAATGCAGCCTGGGCAAGCAAGGACCCTGACCCTTCGATATCATCTGCACCATACAGGCTCTATAATATCGGGAATAACCAGGCGGTGAAACTTACCGATTTTATAAAAGCAATTGAGGAAGCAACCAGCAAAACTGCGATCAAAGTAATGAAGCCGTTGCAGGCCGGTGATGTTATTTCTACCTATGCGAACGTGGATGGGCTTCGGTTGGATTATGGATATCAACCAAAAATATCAGTAAAGGAAGGAGTTTCTCGTTTTGTTGAGTGGTTCAGGGCATATTATAAAATCTGATGAACATCGTTCTTTTTACACACCCATCTTTTCTTGGGTCGCAAAGTATGCCCCGGTATGCAAAATGGTTGCAGGATGGAATGATCTCCCGTGGACACAAAGTGGAAGTTTGGTCTCCCAAAGCAAAATGTTATAGTTGGCGGGTTCCGCAGAAAATGAAAAAATGGATGGGATATATTGATCAGTACCTGATCTTTCCCAGGGTGGTGAAAAGAAAATTAAAGGATGTTCCTGCGAATACCTTGTTCGTGTTGGCTGACCAGGCTTTAGGTCCCTGGGTGCCTCTTGTAGCAAACAAACCTCATCTCGTTCATTGTCATGATTTCCTCGCCCAAAGAAGTGCCGTAAATGATATCCCCGGAGTAACGACCGGATTTACAGGCCGGCGATACCAGGCTTATATCCGCAGAGGCTACCGGAAAGGAAAACATTTCATTTCCATTTCAAAAAATACCCAGCGTGATCTGCACCGGTTCCTGACGGGAAAGCCTGTTACTTCAGAAGTTGTGTATAACGGATTGACACGATCATTTGAACCTTCTGAAAATATTGATAGAACGAGAACCGAACTTGGTTCATTGATATCTATTGATCTGTCTGGCGGATATCTGTTGCATGTGGGAGGCAATCAATGGTATAAAAACCGGAAAGGTGTGGTAGAGATTTACAATGCCTGGAGGAAAATTACCTCAAAGAAATTACCATTAATAATGATAGGGGCCCGGCCTTCTGTTGCGCTGAAACAGGCTCACGAGGAATCACCTTTCCGGGATGATATCCATCTGCTAACAGACTGTAATGATGATTTTGTGAAAAAAGCATATACCGGGGCTTCCATGCTTGTTTTTCCATCTTTTGAAGAAGGATTCGGATGGCCTCTTATTGAAGCAATGGCTTCAGGTTGTGCTGTATTGACAACCGATGCGGCACCCATGAATGAAGTGGGTGCAGATGCTGTTGTTTACATCAGCCAACGGCCGTTGCAGCCGGAAGCTGCAACGGAATGGGCAAAGGATTCTGCTAAAACTTTGAATGATTTTCTGGAATCGGATGTAGCTGACCGCAATAAAATAATAGCCGCCGGTAAAAAAAATATTGAGCGGTTTAATCCGCAAACAGCGCTTGATAATATCGAAGCTATTTATAAGCGCGTTCTGGGAGGAATGGAAACGCTATGAGATGGCTGCGTATTATACCAACCATGAACCCTGCCATGGGTGGCCCTTCACAAGGTATCCGTAATTCAATACCAGAGTTGGAAAAACATGGTGTGTATAATGAAGTGGTTTGCTTTGATCATGAAAAGGCCGAATACCTAAAGGATGACCAATTCCCTGTTCATGCAGTCGGTCCATCCACGGGGCCGTGGGCATATTGCAAAAAGCTTAAACCCTGGTTATTTGAAAACTTTGACCGGTTTGATGTGGTTATTGTCCATGGACTTTGGCTGTATCATAGTTATGCAGCACTCAATGCTTTTTTGCAGTACAAAAAAAATAAGAGCGGTCGGATACCTTCTTTTTATGTGATGCCTCACGGAATGCTCGATCCTTATTTTCAAAAGGCAAAAGGAAGAAAAATTAAGGCTATCAGGAATTGGTTGTACTGGCAATGGACTGAAAAGAAACTTATCCATGAAGCAGATGGCATACTTTTTACATCGGAAGAAGAACTTTTGCTGGCAAGAAATGCATTCCGTCCGTATCATCCCCAAAAAGAGCTGAATATAAGCTACGGTGTTAAAAGACCTCCGGCATATACACCCCAGATGAAACAGGCATTTCTGCAAGCGTGCAAGCGTGAAGAAATGCCGTCCTACTTAATTTTTCTGGGCAGGATACATCCAAAGAAAGGAGTGGACCTGTTGGTAAAAGCATATATTCAATTGAAGGAAGAAGAGCCGTCTTTACCATCATTGGTGATCGCCGGACCGGGATTGGACACAGAGTATGGTGCTGCACTTCAAGCTTTGGCCCGGCCGGTTGAAAGTATCATTTTTCCGGGCATGATCACCGGCGATGCCAAATGGGGCGCATTTTATGGTGCTGAAGCATTCATACTACCAAGTCACCAGGAAAATTTTGGTATCGCAGTTGCAGAAGCGCTTTCTTGCGGCCAACCCGTACTGATTACTGATAAGATCAATATCTGGAGGGAAGTAGATCGGTTTGATGCAGGGATAGTGGAGCCTGATACTTTTCAGGGAGTATTGGATATGCTAAAGAAGTGGCTATTGCTTTCAATCAGGGAAAAAGAAGAAATGCACCGCAATGCCCTGAATGCATTTGATAAATGTTTTTCAATAGAAGATGCTGCAAGAAAAATGGCAGTCACGATCGGTACAGCAAGTCAAAAGAATAAATAAATCCAACACAATTGAGAATTGTAATTGTTCAGGGGGCTTTTCTTCCTGTGCCTCCTAAATTGGGAGGGGCTGTTGAAAAAAGATGGTTTGCGATGGGTAAGGAGATGGCTAAAAAAGGCCATGAAGTAATTCATATTTCCCGGAAGTATATGGATCTTCCTTTTGAAGAAGAGATTGAAGGTGTTTTACATAAAAGAGTGGCTGGATATGATACACCTGCTTCTGGAATTATCCTGAAACTATATGACCTGATCTATGCGGTAAGAGCAAAAAAGGCGATACCGGAAAATGCAGACGTTATCGTTACAAATACTTTCTGGCTTCCGGTCCTCCTTTCTGCAAAGCAAAAGAAACATTGTATGGTGGATGTTGCCAGAATGCCGAAAGGACAAATGAAATTATACAAGCGTGTTGCACGGTTGAAAGCTAATTCAAGCCCTGTAGCCAGTGCAATAAAAGATGAACTGCCTGCGAATTTGAGCAAGAAGGTTGTGTTGATCCCTAATCCTTTACCCTTCAGTAATTTTTCAGAAATAGACTTCAATAGAAAAGGAAAAATAATACTGTATGCCGGGCGGATACATCCCGAAAAAGGCGTGGATATACTTATAGAAGCTTTTAAAAGAATAAAAAGTGATTGGAAATTGCAGATCATTGGTTCATGGGAGATCAGGTCAGGAGGCGGTGGTGCAGAATACCTGCATCAGTTAAAAGAAAGCAGCACCGGTGCAAATGTAGAGTTCCTGGAACCGGTTTATGACACAGATAGTTTAAACAGGATATATCTCGCCGCTTCTATTTTTGCATACCCATCTGTGGCGGAAAAAGGAGAAACGTTTGGGTTAGCCCCTTTGGAAGCAATGGCCTGGGGATGTGTGCCGGTCGTTTCTGCGCTTATGTGCTTTCAGGACTTTATTGATGATAACGGTAATGGTTTTATATTTAACCACAGGGATGAAAACCGCTCCTATTTGTTGCAGGAGAAAATAGAGGCGTTGATAAATAATGATTCTCTTCGGGAGCAGACAGCAAAGAGGTCTGTTAAAGTAAGGGAGAGCCATTCAGTTAGCCTGATCGCAGACCGATTTTTGGCTGAATTCAAAGATATGAACGCATAACAAGTTAAGTCACGAGAACTGTATGGAAGTAAAAGTGCACCAGCAAAACTCCCCTTATGACAGTCCATGGACCGTAGGGCAGCGTGTAAAAATGCTGGTATGGGAATATGTATGGATACTGCTTTGTTCATGGACGCCAAAGCCCGCTAACCGGTGGCGTGTATTCTGGCTAAAAGTTTTCGGGGCGAAAATACATGGAAGGCCCTTTGTTCATCAACGGGCAAGGATACAGATCCCCTGGAATCTTACACTGCAACATAAAGCGGCGCTGGGGGATAGAGCAAATCTCTACACGCTTGGCGCGATCGAAGTGGGGGAACATGCCACAGTAGCGCAGGAAGCCTATATATGTACCGGCACTCATGCGTTCGATAAAGCCGCCATGAATCTTATTACCATGCCGGTCAAAATTGGAGCTTATGCTTTTGTGGGGGCCAGGGCATTTGTGATGCCAGGAATATCAATAGGTGAGTATGCCGTGATCGGCGCTTGTAGTGTTGTAACAAAAGATATGCCTTCCCGGATGATATGTGCAGGCCAGCCATGCCGCCCTATAAAAGAAAGGGAAATAAAGAACGGGAACTAATCTATGACCAACAACTTCCAGTCTTTTTAATATGTTCTCATTATAATACGAATTTTCAACTATGAATTTAACCAATACCCAACGTGTCGTTAAACTGACCACTAATCTGCTAAGCAATCCCGGTCTTATTCCATCTTATCTTAAACACAATGTGTTCAATAAAAAGATGCCCATCGACTGGAATCTGCCGTGGTGGTCTTATAAGGCTATCCAGTATGTGGACACGATTGTAAAAGGAAAAAGGATTTTTGAATATGGAACTGGCGGCTCTACTATGCGTTTTGCCACTGAAGCCAGAGAGATCGTTGCGGTGGAGGACGATAACAAATGGATGGATATGGTAAATGAGAAGTTGAAAGAAAAGAACATCCATAATGCAAGGATCATATACAGTTTTTTTGATTTCAAAAATCCTGAAGGGTTTGAAAATAGTGAGTATATCAGAATGATTGATACTGTCGGAGGTGATTTTGATATCATTATTATAGATGGACAGGACCGGAGTTTCCAGGAGCGCATAAAATGTTTCAGACATGTTGAACAAAGAATGAAGCCAGGCCAGTATATTATTGTAGATGATTTCTGGCGGTATGAAATCTTGAAAAAGGAGAACAGGGCTAAAGAGGTAAAAGTCTTTGAATCAGTGGGGCCTTGCCGGTTTGGTGTAACCAGTACTGCCGTGTTTGTGTATTAAACTCATTCATTCACCCTGTTGCTTATCTCTCTTTCTGTTAGATTCAACTATGATCTCTATTCTTATTCTTACAAAGAACGAGGAGCAGGACCTTCCGGGCTGCCTGGAATCGGTCAGGTGGTGCGATGATATTCATGTCTATGATTCGTTTAGTGATGACAATACTTTAACTATAGCCCGGAATGCAGGTGCAAAGATCACTCAGCGGAAATTTGATAACTGGTCAGCACATCAAAACTGGGGATTAGCCAATATCTCTTTTAAGTACCCCTGGGTTTTATATATTGATGCTGATGAAAGAGTGTCAGAAAGTTTAAAGAATAACTTGTTGTCGCTTGACAATACAGATAAGGATGTCGTGGCCTATGAGATCCGGCGTAGGGACTTCGCCTGGAATGGAACATGGCTGAAGCATGCACAGATATCACCATTTTATTTGCGTTTTTTCCGTCCTTCCAAAATAAAATATGAAAGGCTGGTTAACCCAGTGTCCATTCCCGATGGCCCGGTAGCAAGGCTGGAAGGTTACCTTGACCATTATCCCTTCAGCAAAGGGTTCCGTTACTGGATACAGCGCCATCTCGGGTATGCTGATATGGAAGCGGCTATGCGACTGGAAGATATGGGCAAAGGTGTTTCCTTCTCCTGGCGGAAGGCCTTATTCAGCAAGGATTTCACCGAAAAACGATATCACCAGAAAGGTTTGTTTTATAAAATGCCTGGACGGCCGCTTATTAAATGGATTTACATGATCATCTGGCGCAGAGCTTTCCTGGATGGACGGGCCGGCATTACATACGCAAGCTTACAAGCTATTTATGAATACTTTATAGTTCTGAAAACAAAGGAACTGACCAACAAAATAAAAAAATAAAAAATACGTGTATAGGACGACTAAGGGTAAATGCTAATTTTGTGTAAACCACTGATTTCAAACAGGCTTGCCAAGAACCAGTAAGAATGCCTGAAAACATTCGACTTTTAGAACCAATCCTATATGTTGAAAAACCACCCGGCTCTTATCCTGAGCCTACTCTTTTTACCTGCACTTGCCATTGCCCAGCCATGCACTCCACAAGGTGATCAGGTCTCATATGGAACCAATAATGTCTGGATCGGATATGTTTACGATAATCAGAACTTTACCAATTATCTGGGATATATTACCGAAGGCACTCCCTCCAGCCCTGATTTCAACCAGGACTTTGGCGGTAGTTATGTCAATTTCCCGACCAATGGGTGCACTTTATATACGGAAACATTTACGATCCGCTATAAGCTTGCCAAGACCTTTGCCGCAGGGAGCTACACGTTTACGATATCCGGCGATGACAGGATCAGGTTAAGTTTGGATGGTGGCGCAACCTGGCTGATTGACAACTGGAGTTACAATGGATATGTGCCCGGATCAGCCACAGTTAGTTTAAATGGTACATATAATATGGTACTGGAGTATCTTGAAGGCGCCCATCAAAACCATGTTTTTTTTAATGTTATGCCAAGTTGTACTGCAACCGGCAATACCACTTTATATGGCGCCGGCAATGTCTGGAATGGATATTTCTATGCAGGGATCAATTTTGAAGAATATAGAGGAACAGTAGCGAAGCCCGTTGGCGTCAGTCTTGCATTCAATGAGAACTTCGGCGGGTCAAGCGTTGATTATCCCACCAGCGATTGCCCGGTCAGAACAGATTTCTTTAGTGTGCGGTATAGATTGCGACATAATTTTCCTTTCGATTCCTACACCTTCACGGTAAGCGGGGATGATAAATACCGGTTAAGCCTGGATGGTGGTAACACCTGGGTAATTGACCGTTGGAATTATAATACAGGGAACACTACACGCATGTACACTTCCAATCTGAGTGGGACCTATGACATGGTGCTCGAATATTATGACAAGGATGGAGATAACTTTGTTCAATTCTCTTCCAATAATAATATCTTATTGCCTGTAAGCTTTACTTCTTTCACCGGAAGAAGGACCGGTCAGGGAATTGTGCTTAACTGGAGCGTGGCTGACCAGCAAGACCCGGTGAATTTTGAAATAGAACGAAGTGAAGATGCAATATCCTATCAGCCGATCGGGACAGTAGCAAGCTCTGAACGGAATAATTCGTCCTACTCATTTACTGACGTATACAACCAGTCAGGTTTGGTATATTACCGGATCAAAATAGCCGACCTGCAAGGAAGGGTGACTTATTCAAGGGCCATCAGTTTACTTAATGAAGGAAAGGGGATCCGTATCTATCCGACATTTGTAACCAATGGTATTATTTACCTCAATAATGATAATGCACTGACCGGTGCTGTTCTTGCCATCAATGATATGGCCGGCCGCCCTGTTATCCGGCGTCAGTTGGGTAATCTTACTCCCGGCCAAACAACCAGTTTATACGTTAACGATCTGAAACTGCGACAAGGAATTTACCTTGTTCATTTAATTGGAAATGGACAGGCGGTGAAAACAGAAAAAATCGTCGTGCAGTAAAAGTTTATAGTGAAAAAGATCTTACTCATCGGCGGCAACTATTTCCCCGAACTTACCGGCATTGGCCGTTACAACGGAGAAATGATGGACTGGCTGGCCCAAAACGGATACGAATGTACCGTTGTGACCACTTATCCCTATTATCCCCAATGGAAAATAACACCTGAGTATAAACGAAGGAGCTGGTGGTACAGCCGTGAAAAAAAAGGAACCATTAATGTGCATCGTTGTCCGCATTACGTGCCTCATCAACCAAAAGGACTGAAAAGGATGATGCTTGACCTTAGCTTTTCTGTTTCTGGTTTTTTTAAAATACTACAACTTGCTTTCGGCCCCAAAAGAGAATTGGTGATGGTCGTTTCTCCACCATTTGTACCTGGCTTTTTAGGTGTGTTGTACAAAAAGTTACGGGGAGCCCGGCTGGCTGTTCATATACAGGACCTCCAAATAGAAGCTGCGCGTGATCTGCAGATGGTACGTTCAAAGAAAATGATCCGGCTGTTATTTGCCATGGAAGGATTTATATTGAAACGTGCTGATCATATCAGCAGCATTTCCAATGGCATGGTAAGAAAAGTAAAAGAAAAAACTAAACGGAGCACATTGTTTTTTCCGAACTGGTCCGATACGTCGAAATTTTATCCATTGGCAAGAAAAGGACTGAAACAGCAGTTCGGTCTTGCAGAAACAGATAAGGTGGTTTTATATTCAGGAGCCATAGGAGAGAAGCAAGGGCTGGATATCATTTTAAAAGTAGCTCAAATACTGGAAGGGTATTCTGATCTTAAGTTCATCATTTGTGGCACAGGGCCATACAGGGCAAACCTGGAAGAGATGGCAACCAGCATGCATGTGAAAAATATTCTTTTCATGCCCCTGCAGCCGACAGAAGTATTGAATCAGTTCCTGAATATGGCCGATATCCATCTCGTGATCCAGAAAGCTGATGCCAGCGACCTGGTTATGCCTTCAAAACTTACTAATATCCTGGCTGTAGGTGGCCTGGCGATTGTTACGGCCAATCCGGGAAATAGCCTTTATGATGAAGTCAGTTCCCGCAGGATCGGATTGCTCTCCGAAGCTGAAAATGCCGAAGCACTGGCTGAATCAATAAAAATGGGATTGATGGAAGATTGTAGTGATTATAAGGAAAGAGCCAGGGACTATGCAGAAAATTATTTGTCCATTGATAAGGTAATGAAAAGATTTACGGAAGAGATCGGGCTCTATAAAAAAGAAATAAAAGAGGGAATCCAGCAGGAGGAACCTGCCAAAGCAGTTTAATCTGTTTTGCATTTGCTTTTCATCAAGTAAATTTGCCAACAACTACATAATGTTCTATGGGAAAAAAAGCCATCATCACCGGTGTCACCGGCCAGGACGGAGCCTATCTCTCCGAACTTCTCCTGGAAAAAGGATATGAAGTACATGGTATCAAAAGAAGGTCTTCGCTCTTCAACACAGACCGGATCGATCATCTTTACCAGGACCCGCACGAGAAAAACCTTCATTTCAAACTGCATTATGGCGATTTGACCGATAGCACCAACCTTATCCGCATTATCCAGGATGTGCAACCCGATGAGATCTACAACCTCGGTGCCATGAGCCATGTAAAAGTGAGCTTTGATACACCTGAGTATACAGCCAATGCTGATGCCGTGGGCACACTTCGCATACTGGAAGCAGTACGGCTGCTGGGACTTGCACAAAAAACAAGGATATACCAGGCATCTACTTCAGAGCTGTATGGACTGGTGCAGGAAGTGCCGCAGAAAGAAACCACCCCATTCTATCCCCGCAGCCCTTATGGTGTTGCGAAATTATATGCTTACTGGATCACGGTGAACTACCGCGAAGCATACAATATGTTTGCCTGCAATGGTATCCTGTTCAACCATGAAAGCCCCTTGCGGGGTGAAACATTCGTGACCCGCAAGATCACGCGGGCTGTGGCGCAGATCGCGCTGGGCATGCAGGATAAATTATACATGGGGAATATAGATGCCCGCCGCGACTGGGGGCATGCCAAAGATTATGTGGAAGCACAATGGAGGATATTGCAGCAGGATGTGCCGGAAGATTTTGTGATCGCTACAGGCGTTACCACTACGGTGCGTGATTTTATCAAGATGTCTTTCCAGGAAGTAGGCGCAGAATTGGAATTCAAAGGCAGCGGAGTAGATGAAAAAGGTTTTATCAAATCATCCAATGACCCTGTGCACCTGCCGGTTGGCAAAGAAGTGCTATGCATTGATCCGAAATATTTCAGACCAACAGAAGTGGAACTGCTGATCGGCGATCCTACAAAGGCCAAAACCAAGCTGGGCTGGGAACCGAAATATGATCTTGCTGCACTGGTAAAGGAAATGATGGCATACGATCTGGAACTGTTCCGTAAAAACAAGCTGTTGAAAGAAGCAGGATTTGAGATATTGAAGCAGCATGAATAAACAGGTTACCATGGAAAAACAAAAGAAAATATATATAGCAGGCCACAGAGGAATGGTGGGAAGCGCCATTCATCGGAGGCTGAAGCAGGAAGGATTTAATAATATTGTTGTCAGCACTTCGGATAAGCTTGATCTGCGCGATCAGCAACAGGTGGCCGGATTCTTTGCTGCAGAAAAACCCGATTATGTATTTCTGGCAGCAGCAAAAGTGGGGGGCATTGTGGCGAACAATACTTACCGGGCAGAATTTATCTATGATAATATCATGATCCAGTCGAACGTGATCCATCAGTCATACCTGAATGGTGTTACCAAACTCATGTTCCTGGGTTCCTCCTGCATTTATCCTAAAATGGCTCCCCAGCCATTGAAGGAAGAATATATGTTGACGGGTCCGTTGGAAGATACCAACGAACCTTATGCCATCGCTAAAATTGCAGGTATAAAAATGTGCGATGCCTATCGCTCTCAGTATGGTTGCAATTACATCTCTGTAATGCCTACCAACCTGTATGGGCCCAATGATAATTATGATCTTCAGAAATCGCATGTGTTGCCTGCGCTGTTGCGCAAATTCCATGAAGCAAAGCTGAATGGGGATCCGGCGGTAACAGTTTGGGGGAGCGGCAAACCACTCCGGGAATTTTTGCATGCCGACGATCTGGCAGAAGCCTGTTATTTCCTGATGCAACATTATGATGAACCGGGATTGGTCAATATCGGTGTAGGAGTGGATATCAGCATTGCTGATCTGGCTGCGCTGATAAAAAAGATCACCGGTTACCAGGGAGAGATCATTTGGGACAGTTCCAAACCTGATGGCACGCCACGGAAACTGATGGACGTAACCAAACTGCACAATCTTGGATGGAAAGCGAAGATCGGACTGGAAGAGGGGATAAGAAGAGTATATGAAGAGAAGTTCAGAGAGAAAGTGAGCTGATGTGTTTTTGTATTAATTTACCCTCTTGAAAAAGATATTTTGGCAATTTCTTGTTATTGCTTCCTTACTGATGTTGCTGATTCCGGATTTTCACCCGGAGCGATTGTACAGTAACGGCTATCATCGCTGGCTGGATGTATTGCAGCACAGTGGTTATTTCTTCATTTTCACCCTGGCGGTACTTTGGGTCTTTCCTTCTTTCCGCCGCTTTTCACCTCATTACTGGCTGCTTATTCTTTTGGCCGTTGTGTTGGAAACAGCACAATACTGGATACCCAAAAGATCTTTTTCATTGATGGATATGTGCAGCAATGTGCTGGGCATATCTGCTGCGTATTTCTGCTGGTGGGCCGTTAAGAAAATAACAGGTAATAAACGGACAGAATGATCTCACCGGCAGGTATCCACTCTTTACCCGGTCATCTATTTTTGTATATTTGATGCACCGAACCAACCCCACCACTTCCTATGCGGAACCGGTATTTGTATTTCTTGCGGATAGTGCTGATCCTGTGTGACCTTATTATAGTCAACGGATGTTACTGGGCTTGTTATTATCTCATCAATAGCGTATGGGATGGTAAATTGCGGCTGGAAACCTACACGGCTTTTGTTTCCCCTTATAATCTTATCTGGCTGGTAACAGTGATCCTTTTCCGGATGTATCATGATGAAACGGTAAGGAAGATCGAAAGACTGATGCGCTCCACCTGGAAATCGGTGGTGGTGCTGATGCTGTTGTTCAGCCTCTATCTTTTCATCACCAAGAATTATGCGCTGTCCCGGCAATTCATCTTATTCCTTTTCGCCTTTCTTTCTGTAGGTTTTTTTGTCAGCCGGTTTATTATAACAGTGCTGGAGACTTCCAAAATGCAGGGACGTTCCAAATACCGTGTAAGCGTGGCCGTGATGGGGTTCAATGATACCGGTATTAAACTCGCCGAATATTTCGGGAGTCATGCCAATGAGTTCAGGTTTGAAGGGATACTGGACGAAGGTGATAAAACGACTTTTATCAATAAGAACAGCCAGCAATTGCATGACGTAATCCGGAAAGGTGTGCGCCAGGCTGCTTTGCGCAGCATTGATGAAGTGTATGCATCTGTGCCGCCGGCTTATCTGGTTACTGCGCATACGCTGGTGGAAGAAGCAGAAAAGCAATGCGTGAAATTAAAAGTAGTGCCGGATCTGAACAGTATCATTGCTGCACATTTCCAGATCAGGTATATGAATGATTTTCCCGTGCTTTCACTGAGGCCGGAACCGCTGGAGAATCTCCATAACCGTTTTAAGAAAAGGCTTTTCGATATCGTATTCAGTTCGCTGGTGATCATACTGATCTTAAGCTGGCTTTATCCCATCATTGCATTGCTGATCAAAATACAAAGCCCCGGACCGGTTTTATTCAAACAAAAACGAAGCGGGCGCAACAACAAACCTTTTACCTGCTACAAGTTCAGAAGCATGCGGGTGAATAAAGACAGCGAGAAAATGCAGGCGACCAAAAACGACAGCCGCATCACGCCTATCGGAAGTTTTCTCCGCCGTACCAGCCTCGATGAATTGCCACAGTTCTTTAATGTGCTGAAAGGTGAAATGAGCGTGGTGGGACCACGACCTCATATGCTGGCGCATACAGAGCAATACCGCACTATCATTGATCAATTCATGGTAAGACACTTTCTGAAACCCGGCATTACCGGCTGGGCACAGGTTTCAGGCTTCCGCGGCGAAACAAAGGAAGTGGCGCAGATGGAAAAAAGGATCCAGAAAGATATCTGGTACCTGGAAAACTGGAGCCTCATGCTTGATATACGGATCATTTATCTCACCCTTTACCAGGTGGTCCGTGGAGATGAAAAAGCCTATTAAATTCCTGAGCTTTTCAGAGCATACTGGCAAGGTACTTGCTGGTAAAGAAACCGTATCACTGTCAATCGATTAATAAAAACGACGGATAGTAGAATTATCAAAATAGGTGTAAACCATTACAAGTATAAACGCGTTCGATAAAAAGGTAGATTTCCGACATATTAGTACGCGATCTTGCTTGTGCTTATCATCATTTTCACCATGTAATGCTTTACATTCTATCGTTTTTTATTTTTCTTTGTAATAGAGCTATCGTCATTGTTTTATACGATGATAAAGTACAAAAGCTCAAGCTTGGACATTAGTCTGAGTTATTTCCCGATGTGCTTGCCATATGGAGAGTAATGAAATCTGTAAAGTCTGAAAGAAAACTGATGATTATCTATTTCTTGCTAGGCACTATTGTTGGCGGTTCATTGGTTATCATAAGTGTTTGGGACAAGCTGGTCCTCTACCGAAAAGAAGTAACCAATTCCCGTGAAAGCATTAATCGCCTTGAAAAACTGAACCACCGCCTTCGCTTTGAGGAGTTCCTTAAGGCAGACAAGGCCGGAGAGAACAATGGAGACCCTTTTCTTGAAGAAATGGGTGAAACAGCAGCTTAACCGGCATCCACTCCGTTATGAAGCTGTCCTGTTTTGAAAAAATCCAACTGTCCTGTTTATGAAAACACCAAGGTATTGGCGCCGCATCCCTGTACCCCAACGGCTGAGTTTGAAAAATTGCATCAGCCTGCATCTTCCAGCCGGTTATTGATAGCTGCGATCAATTCATCATCCTTCCGAATTGCATGCAGAAAACTCTCTCCACAGATTTACCGGCAATGAAAATATAAATCCTCTCAAAAAGCTTCCCTTCATTCCTTTTTCCTGTGCCAGCACTTTGATCTTTTGTCCCATCTCCTGCAAAAAGGAAACAGCCAAATGATTATCTGCAAACGATTCGCTTTTCATTCGTGCATGCTCTGCCAAACCAAGCGCTGATAAAAACCTGGACTGGCTTGTGTAACCGCAGGGCCTGAGCCCGTATTTTGCTCCCCAGTGATAAAGGGCGGAGAAATTGACCTGTGCGGTAATGTCCTGCTCACCGATATGGACATAAGGACAGGCCTGTACTTCATGATGCCGGTAACAAAGCAAAGTGCCCTGGCTTCTTTTTAAAGAGTACAGCTCTTCAGACAGTTCACCATAATCAACCGTCAGTATAAATCCTTTTTGAAGTATGGAAGACAGATCTTTCATCCAGTCAATTGCCTGAAGGTTTACTTCTGTACGGAACCCTTCCGGCAGGTGAACATCCAGTTCTGCAAAATATTCTTTTAGTTGAAGGGAAGCTGGTTGCAGTATTTCCCGGAACTCTTTGTCGTGATCAACATATACTTCCATCAATTCATCCTCCATCACCACCTGGTGAACGGCAAAATTATCAACCAGCTCATTGGAAATAATACAACCATTGATAGGTTCAACATCACTCAACTGATCATGCCATTTTACATTCGACGGCACCACTGACTGTGCCTTTTCCCGGAGGCTGGGGCTTTGCTCCACAATAATGTATTCGTAATTGCCAGGCAGGTTGGTTTCATTTTCGAGACTGCTGATGATGTCATGAGAAAGCAAACCAGTGCCCGCACCCATTTCAACAATGGTAAAATCGCTGCTGCCAAGTAGCTGCCACATTTCTTTCAACTGGCAGGCGATCATTTCACCAAATAGCGGGGTAACGCAGGCGCTTGTGTAATAATCCCCGCCCGCACCTATCTTTTTACCGCTCTTATTATAGTAGCCCAATTCAGGATGATACAAGGCAAGCTGCATGAAATCACTGAAAGGAATAGGGCCTTCTTCATGGATCTTTTGAAGGATCAGATCGCTTGCTGTCATAAAGCAGATTTTCTTGAACAATATTATTTTTATGCAAAGCAAACCAGCGATAACATAAACAAGGGTTTTGGTGTAAACCAAAACCCCCTGTAGCCTCTTTCCTGCGCCGGTATTATCCGGATCAGGTTCCTGGGTATGATCTCAGATTTTCGGTGAAGAAAAACACCCCAAGAGAACTATGCTTCATAAATTGAAAGAATGATGCCGCAAATAAGCACTGGCTTGTGCCGACTGGGTTTCAGGAAGAATCAGATAACTATTAATGACTAAGTTTGGCTGATGGGGATTTTTTGTATCGCTATGGCTGAATTAAAAGACAATATGTAGATAAACAGTGTCACTGAACTGTGCAATTAAATCAACCTGAACAAACCGCCGGATTTATTGTTGGATAGGAGTAAGTGATCCATACGAAGAGCAGCGCTTGGTATTCATTTTTATTGGTCAAGATATAATGAAAGTTGTTTTTACCCTGATGGCATTGCTGATTGTTTCCTTTCTGGGCGCACAGCCTGACAGGGTGTATGACCGGCAGTTCAGAATATCCCTTGATGAAGATTTTATCAATATCCGCGGAAAGGGAACTGATAAAGGATACACAGGCGGCTTTCATTTTGATTACCTGTACACACCTCAAAAAGCCGATTTCTTTCTTGAACGATGGCTGCCGAAGGCCGGCACAGAAGCTATTAATACGTATGGGATAGGGCTCAGTCATGTTATGTTCACTCCCACTGACCTTTCCACTCCAGCTCCTTTGCCTAATAATTATGCGTATGCCGGAGCACTGTTTGGAAGATATTCGTTGAACTCCTCCAATGCACTCCATAAATATAACCTGCGATCGCAAATCATATTAGGTGTAATGGGGCCGATGTCTTTGGCGGAAGATATACAGGTATTCATTCATCGCGCTATTGGTGATGAAAAACCGATGGGATGGGGCAATCAATTGCCTAATGATATACTGATCAACTTTCAAATGGCAGCAGAAAAGCGAATGACGGGTGCCGGCCGTGGCTTTGAACTGATCGGTGGGGCAGCAGCTTCGGCGGGAAGCATGTACAATGGTGCCGGCCTTTATCTGCTGGCAAGGGCCGGAAAAATGAACCCTTATTTTTCAGGGATATTATCACAGAATGGAGTTCCCCGCTCTGCTGCAAGAAAAAGAACACAGTTGTATGTACGTGTAAAACCCATGCTGCAGATCGTTGCTTATAATGCGCTGCTGAGAGGCGGCATCCTGCTTAATAAAAGCAGGCCTGTTTCACCGGAGATACATAATATGGTCGGCTCTGTGGAATATGGGCTGACCCTTGCCCACCGCAACTTCAGCCTGTCATTTACTCAAACAACAATATCTCCTTTTGTGGAAGGCATGGACAGCCATGAAACCGGGAATATATCTCTATACTTTAGCTGGTAGCAATAAGAAAATTAAAATGAGTATATTTAAATATTCATTTATCTTATCAAACCAACTGACATCCATGAAATTTTTTTACCTGCTCACCGGCACCTGTCTTTTCCTGTGCGCCTGCAACAACAATAAAACGGCTGAACAACCTGCTACGGATGATACAATGGCCACGACCCCGAAACCGGCGGAAGCTTCTGTGCTTCCCGATCTGCCCGCTTCTGTTATTTATAAAAACTGGGAACCGGGCGATCCGCAGAAAATGGCAATGATAGTGGATGTATATAAAGCCTGGGATTCTGAAGACCCGGCAGATATGGCTGCTTATTTTGCCGACTCGAGTGTTTATGATCTTCCCGATGGCTCAAGGCTGGTTACTACCAATCAAACTGCGGAAGCAAAGCTCCGGAAATGGAGAAGCCTGTTCAGGGAAACATCCAATGTGCCTTTCTCCATTATTTCCCTGCATAATAAAGACCTGCAGGAAGATTGGGTGATCGCCTGGACCTGGAACAAATGGAGAAATGCAAATGGTACAAGGGATTCAATGCTGTATTGTGATAACTGGCGGTTGAAAGATAATAAGATCGTATACCTGAACAGCCTGGAGCACAGGGTATCCAAACAACTTTCGAAAACCCTGAACACGAAAATTCCTCAATAAGCCCGGAAATAATGCCGGCCGGCTCTTTTTATTCCCAAAAAAATCAAAAAATTAATAGTATTCACTTATTTTCCTTCAAATGCCTTAAGTTCACGCCCCAAAACTAACGCTTACTTCTTTTATAATATCCCGGCAGGCACTAATTTCCTCCTTTCGATTGTCTAAAAGCGGGGCAATGGTTTTTGACCTTTTTTATCCAAGTGAATTTAGCAAGATGATATTGAAGACCAGGTGGGGTTTTTATTTTTTTGGAGGAATGCTTTTATTACTGACATGCACTGTTACAGCGCAGAAGCTTCCGTCTTCCTACAATTTTGTATATAGAAGTTGGAATAATCAAAGCGGTCTTCCGCAAAACACCGTGTATGATCTGGCCCGCGACAGTGCCGGTTATCTCTGGGGTGCTACCGAAGAAGGTTTATTCCGGTTTGATGGAGCGGAGTTCACACTGGTGAATGAAAGCAATACTCCCGGCCTTCATTCCAACAATTTTTATGATGTGCTCACTTCAGGCAAAGACCTTTGGGCTTCCAGCCGCAATTCTGTCCTGCGCATCCGCAACAAAGTGGAGCAGATATTGGATTTCAGGAATTACCTGAGAGGCGGATGGATTCAGTCTTTGGAGAAAGATGCTGCCGGCCGTTTGTGGGTGGGTACCAGCGCCGGCGCATTATATTATGTAGAAAACGATTCGATCCATACCTGTCCTTATTGGGACGCCAATGCTGCCGGCACCATTCAAACACTCAATGATACAAAACAGGGAATGTTTATCGGCACTGCACGTGGATTGTTTCGCATGAATGATCCTGTAAGCAAGCCCATGATCATACCGCGCTTCCGGAACATAGCCATTAATTGTTTCACCCGTGGAGCAGGGGATGAACTTTGGGTAGGTACGGCTACAAAAGGATTGTTTCATATTACGGAGGATACAGTTCAGTACACAGACGAAAGTGGATTAAAAGAAAATTTCATCAGCTCTGTTTACTGGGCAAAAGAAGGCCGCTTATGGTTTGGCTTCCGAAGTGAAGGATACCAGGTGCTGGACAAAGGAAAACTGATCACGCCAGGCCAAAGCAGGTTTGCTTCAGATGCAGTGAGGTGCATTCTGCCGGTTGAAGATAACCTGGTGTGGATGGGCACCAATTCATCCGGGCTGGTGCAACTGAAACCAACATTGATAGAAGGGGCTCCGCCTGCTTCAGGGCTTGCAGGAAAGATCATCCTGCCAGTGTACCAGCATAGTAATGAAGAAATATGGGTAGGTACGGCGGGTAAGGGAGTAAGCCGTTTAAGAGATGGCAGAACGGATACATATACAGAAGCAAATGGTTTGTCGAACAATCTTGTGCTGTCTGTATACGGAAGAAAAGATCATATCTATATCGGCACTTCCAATGGATTGGACCGGTTCAATATTCTTACGCAAAAAATAGACAGGCACTATACAGAGAAAGATGGTTTGCAAAGCAATGGCATTCTTTGCATTTTTAATGATAGCAGAAATTGTCTTTGGATCACTTCCCGCATGGGAGGATTGCACCGGATGAAGGAAGATGGCATCATCCATCCTTTCCCCCTTCACAACATGCAGGCCCGCCCTAACCTGCTCTGTGTATATGAAGATAAAAACCATAATATCTGGATCGGTACCAGGGGAGCGGGTATGCTGCGCATCGATCAGCATGACCAGGTGGAGCAATTCCATCAAAAACAAAATTTCCTGGCCGATATCGTATATGCTTTTTTTGAAGACAGGGAAGGTGATCTGTGGATATCGACAGAAAAAGGACTGATAGTTTATAATGGCGATAAATTCCGTTTGTTTGATAAACAGGCCGGACTGTTCTTTAATGAAACTTACCGGATACTGGAAGATCCACAGGGATATGTGTGGCTGAGCGGCAACCTCGGATTGCAACGCATTGCTTTAAGTGAACTGCTGGCAGTGAAACATACCGCTTCATCGCGGGTGCGATTGGCAGTACGGCTTTTTAATACACTGGACGGTATGCCCAATTCAGAAACCAATGGTGGCTTTTTCCCGGCAGGCTGGGCCATGAAAGATGGCACTTTATGGTTTCCTACCGTACAGGGAGTTGCTGTAGCAGATCATGGATTGATAGGAAAGGAATCGCATAACCTGAATATCCAGGTGCAATCACTCCGGTTTGGCAACAAAGAATACCTGCCCACAGAAACTATTGAAATGCCGCCTGGCGTTTACAATTTTGAGATCCGCTACACCAATATCGATTTTTCCAAAGCATCGGACATACAATTCCATTACCGCTTAAAAGGACTGGATGATCAATGGACAGAAGCAGGGAACCGTCACATTGCCTATTTTTCAGAACTGGCGCCGGGGAAATATACTTTTGAAGTAAAAGCAGAACAGTACGGCTACTGGTCGCCCACGGCTGTTTTGCAGTTTAAGGTATTGCCTCATTTTTACCAGGCAACCTGGTTCAAGATAGTATGTATTGCACTGGGTTTGCTGGCCATCGCCATTGTGGTGTGGTATGTAAAACATTCTGCGAAACGCAAACTGACAGAGCAACAGAATATTTTTAAAGCGCAAATAACAGGGCAGGAAAAAGAGCGGCAACTCATCAGTACAGAATTGCACGACAGCATCAATCAGCAATTGACCACGGCAAAGATCTGCCTCGATTTTGCCAAAAACAATGAGTCCATGCAAACCGAGCTGATCGAGAAAAGCGAGACAGTGCTGAACACAGTGATCAATGATATCCGCAGCCTCTGCCATTCTTTAACCCCGCCCAGTTTAAAAGATATTGGTTTGAAAGAAGCGCTGGAAGATATGTTGAATACCTATACATCTGTAGGCAAGCTTGTCACGCACCTGCGGTATGAGCTGGGCCCTGATGAACCTGAAGAGGACCTTCAGTTCAATCTCTTCCGCATTACGCAGGAACAGATGAACAATATAGCCAGCCATTCAGGAGCCACAGAAGTATGGCTCAGCTTTGAGCAGACTGTTGCCGGCATTAATGTATCTATCAGTGATAACGGACAGGGCTTTGATCTGAAACAAAAGAAAAAAGGACTTGGGTTTAATAATATCAGGAACAGGTTGGCCATTTATCGTGGCAAGATGGAAATAAGGACAGCTCCCGGCGATGGATGCGAACTGACCCTGTTTATCCCGGCTAACAGATAAATATGCAGAACGGAGAGCTTATACATTAATCCCTCTGCTCCTGTTTTTGTTCGTTCAGGACAACAATACTTCTGTTTATTGCTTCAGTGAAACTGTCCGTCACATTGGCTTTGCCGATAGCAAACAGCAAGCGGGCAGATCTTAATTCCTGGATCACCTGTTTGCTGTGAACTTCTGACAGGATCAGTTTTGTTTTCCGCCGTTTACATTCTTTATACACTTCTTCCAGTGTTTTAATTCCGGTAGCATCTATAATGGGCACCTGTTTCATCCGGATCACCAATATCTTTGGCGGCTTTTCTATAAACTTCATAGCGTCTTTGAACTTGTAAGCCGCTCCAAAGAACAATGGCCCGGTGATCTCAAACACTTCCACATCCTGGGGGATGGAATAATTCTCGATCCCGTCTTCTTTTGCGCTGTTCTCCTTATCCGATGTCAGCATATTCACTCCGCTGAACTGGATCATCTTGCGCATAAAGAGAACAGCGGCCAGCAGCATGCCTATTTCAATAGCTACGGTGAGATCGATAAGCACCGTCAGAAAGAAAGTGGTGAGCAATATGGCCACATCATTTTTCGGGCCTCTTAGTATGGAAATAAAACTTTCCCATTCGCTCATATTGTAAGCCACTACTACCAGTATGCCTGCCAGGGTTGCCATCGGTATCCATGCAGCCCATTTGCCGATGAACAGCATGATGAGCAACAGTACAATTGCATGCACCATACCGGCGACAGGTGTGCGGCCTCCGTTCTTCACATTGGTGGCTGTCCGGGCAATAGCACCGGTGGCAGGGATACCTCCGAAAATGGAAGAAAATATATTGGCCGTTCCCTGGGCTACCAGTTCTGTATTTGATCGGTGATTGCCACCGATCATGCCATCTGCCACCACTGCGGAAAGCAATGATTCGATGCCACCCAGTAAAGCAATGGTGAATGCAGGCTGCACCAGGGTTTTAATAGTAGCAAAATCCAGGTCTGGAATAGCGGGTGTGGGTAAAGAAGAAGGAATGCTGCCGAATTTACTGCCTATTGTTTCCACCGGAAGATGCAATAGTTGCATAGCGGCTGTAGTGATCACGATCGCTATTAATGAACCGGGTATCTTATGCGTTATCTTCGGCCAAAGCAGGATAATGGCTACAGTAGCTGCTGCAATAAGAACGGCATATATATTTATACTTCGGAATGCCTGGAAATAACCGGCCCATTTATCGAGAAAATCAGCCGGCACGGTCCCCATCTGCAGACCAAAGAAATCTTTCATCTGCGAAGAAAAAATGATCAGGGCAATGCCGCTGGTAAAGCCGACGATCAAAGGATGCGGAATAAATTTTATTACAGCTCCCAGGCGGGCAAATCCCATAATGATCAGCATTACACCCGCCATAAAAGTGGCAATGATCAAACCATTTACTCCGTGGGTTTGCACAATGCCATACACAATAACGATAAAAGCCCCTGTGGGGCCGCCGATCTGCACACGGCTGCCTCCCAATGCAGAAATAATAAAACCTGCAATAACGGCCGTGTATAATCCTTTTTCCGGAGACACGCCTGAAGCGATCGCAAAAGCAATGGCTAAAGGAAGAGCTACAATGCCGACGATCAGTCCGGCCATGAGATCTTTAGTGAACTGGTGGCGGTCATAGTTCTTCAACGTATCCCACAGCTTTGGCCTGAATATCTCCGTTATATTAGTTAATACCTTCACTGAAATATTGTTTATACGGTCGCGTTATATTTTTATCCAGAATTTCAGCAGGTTGTCCAGTTCAGTCTGCACCACATGGTAGTTTGCCGGCACTTCATCTTCCAGGCTGTGAAAAGTGACCAGTCTTGTACCTGTTGGTTTTTGATCCAATTGTTTATACAGGTACCGGTTGTAGTAATTGTATAATTCCCCGGAGTAATCGATGCTATCATCTATCTTATCTGTTCCTACCAGGTTTTCATAAAATGAATTATAAAAATAGAAATGATCATAATCCCGGAAGTCCAACTGCGTAAAATTGCCGTGAATGAAAGAGATATTCTCAAGACCCAGCATTGTTCTTGCAGCTTCTGCATGATCAACCAGGCTTTTGCGTTGCTCAATACCATAAAAGAGTGCATCGCTTTTATGGTAAGCAGCGGCCAGGCAGAATTTGCCCACGCCGCTTCCAATATCCAGCACCCTTGCTTCTTTTTCAGCCGCTAAAAAAGCAGCCGCTTTTTGTGCAACACTTAATGGGGTCCAGTGCCTTTTAGCCAGCTTCCCGATAGATGAGGGATAAAGCTGATTAAATTGCTGGTCCGAAGCCAGCCATCTCCAGGCATGTGTTCTTTGTTTGATCAATGTCATGGAATTCTAAATATTTTCAGTTCGCAAAACTATTGTAAGGATACCCTCTCTGCGGTAAACCTTATCAATCACAAAAGTGAATTTTATCAGTTTTTAAAGATTAATTTTGATACCAGCATGAGCATCAAAGGCCTTTTTCCAATTGATAAATGGGATTTTAAAAGCGAATCCATCCTGAGTGATCTGCCCGTTGCTGATCTGGCCTTACTCACCTCCCGCAAAACTGAACATGTATATAAGAAAGGAGAGATCATTTTCAGGGAAGGAGCTTATCCCGCCGGCATTTATTATATCACAGAAGGAAAAGCAAAGAAATATAAAGTGGATAAGGATGGCCGGGAACAGATCATTTATGTAGCCAATACCGGCGAACTGCTGGGGTATCATGCAGTGCTTTCTGAAGATCATTATCCTGACTCTGCTGCAGCCCTGGAGGAAAGCAGGATCGCTTTCATTCCTAAAGAAGATTTTCTGAACACCATACAGCAATCGGCAGTACTGAACGGACGGCTTTTAAAAACATTGAGCCATGAATTTGCCGTGCTGGCCAACAGCCTTAGCCTGTTTTCCCAAAAATCAGTAAGAGAAAGACTGGCACTTCAGTTGATCGTGCTTCGCGAAAAATATAAGGACAATTTTCAGCCGGGCATGCCGGTGGAAATTAATATGAGCCGGCCTGATCTGGCTAACCTGGTAGGAACAGCGAGAGAAAATGTGGTGAGGTTATTAACTGAGTTTAAAGAAGAGGGAATTTTGGAAACGAAAGGAAGGAGAATTATTGTACATGAGGTAAGGAAGTTGATCGAGATCGCGAATTATTAAATCGACTTATGTTTTGCAGAAATGTTTCGCTGTTCCATGAAAATCACTGGGGATTAAAATGAAAAATGGCGTCCAAACTGAACGCCATTTGTAGCCCGTACGGGATTCGAACCCGTATCACCACCGTGAAAGGGTGGTGTCCTAGCCCTTAGACGAACGGGCCGTTTTAAGGGAGTGCAAAGATAAGAGGGGAAGGGTTTGTCTCCAAAAGTTTTTTATAGAAATATCAGGGGAAGTTTTTCTTTTCCAGCAACCCTTTCCCCCTGTGCTCAAATACCGATAAGCTGCTGGAAACGTTCCTTATAAGTATCGCCGATAGGGAGATACGCACCGTTGACGATCACTTTTCCCCGGCTCAGAAAGTCTATTTTGTTTTTATTAATAATATACGATTTATGGATCCGGATAAACTGCCCGGCCGGCAATAATTCTTCCATATTTTTCATGCTTTCGAGGGTCAGGATCTTGGACGATTGCAGGTGCACGGCAATATAATCCCTCAGCCCTTCCAGGTAATAGATATCATTCAGATCCACTTTCTGTATCCGGTAAGCTGTTTTAATAAACAGATGGTCCTTTTGGGTGGCCGGAGGATTTTCCCTGCTTACCCAAGTGCGGGCTTTTTTAACGGCTGCCAGGAACCGCTCAAATGTGATCGGCTTCAGCAGGTAGTCCACCGCATTGTAGTCATAGCTGTCCACCGCATACCGGGAATAGGCCGTGGTGAAGATCACTTTGCACCGGTCTCCAGCGATTTGCATGAACTGGAACCCCGTCATTTCCGGCATCTGGATATCAAGAAAGATCAGGTCGGCTGCGCCGGTCTGGATAAGGGGCAATGCTTCCTGCACCCGGGTGGTTTCCAGCACCAGTTCCAGTCCCGGCGTTTTGCGGACATAATCAGCGATCAGTTTTACAGACAGGTGCTCATCATCCACCACAATGCATCGTATGTTCAGGGTTTCAGGCATGATCTATTTCCAATTTAATAATAAAAAGTACAGGGCCGTCCATAACAGATAAATGGTGTTTGCCGGGATAAAGCAGTTCAAGTCTCCGTTTCACGTTTTGCAGACCGATACCTCCGGTACTGTCTTTTTTACCAGCCATTTTTTTATTCTGGCAATAGAACCTTGTTCGTTTCTTATCAGCATCCAGCATGATCAGGATCTCATCTTCATCTGCTGCACCATGCTTGAAAGCATTCTCTACAAAAGGGATCAGCAGCAGGGGAGGGATAAACACTTCTTCGAGCGGACCTGTTGTTTTGAAGTTTGCATGGATGGGTGATTCATGACGCAGTTTTTGCAAGGCAATATATTGATGGATATAATGAACTTCTTTTGCCAGTGGCACATCCTGCAATGTATCGTACAACATATAACGAAGCAGGTCGGAAAAACCTGCAACGGCTTCCAGTGAATGAGGTGATTGCAGGTATACCAGCGAATAGATATTATTTAAGCTGTTAAACAAAAAATGCGGATTGATCTGCGAACGGAGAAAAGAAAGTTCCGACTCCCTGTTTTGCAGCACCAGGTCTTTTTGCTGCATTTCCTTGAAATAAGAATAACGGATAAAATAAAAGGCCATGCCATACACGGCGTACAGGATGATGTAAAAAATATGGTCATGAAAATATGTCCGCAATCTTACTGAAGGAACGAACAGGGCTATTCTGTCTTGCATGACCACTGCTTCCTCCACCCAATAACGTATAAAGAACAATACCGGCAAGGCCAGCAATATGCAGCATAAGGCAATGATGATTTTCTTTTTAGGGAAATAGTAAAACAGTATCAGGTAAGGGATAAGCGCAAATAAAAAAGAAGTGACAATATCTGCCATCCGTAAAGCCAGCCCACGCGCATTGCCCGGCCCGGTTATAAAACCCGAACTGCCATGAATGATATTCGGCATATCATAAGCAAGATGCAGCAGGTAATAAAAAGCGATAAAGCAAAGGGAAAATAACAGCCATCTTTTACTCATCATCAAAACTACTTATTGGGATGGAAGGTCAGCATTTCCGCTCTACCCGCAAAAGAAAATCATACCAGTTGGTAGATGGAATATGACAGTTGGTAGAAACAGCTTGCTTGGCTTGCAGGCATACCGCAGTTTTGATAACGATAATAATGGTGATGAAAAAAAATGTTCCCTTTTTGAAGATCATTTGCTGGCTGTTGCTGATCGCCAACCTCTGCGTTCTTACCAGGTATATTCTTTTTAAGGAATCCTTTGCAACAGTTACGCATGTAAAGAAAAAAACAAGCATCCGAAAGCATGGCCCCGGCTTTGAACAAAAGAATCTCCAGCTTTTTGCGACCATCCAGCGCATCAGCAACAGTCATATGAACGATCGTTATAAATACATGAATATCGGTGGCAATGTCCTTGGCTTTGTTCCGGTCGGTTTTCTTCTGGCCGTTTTATTATTCCGGACCGGCAGAATATTCAAAGCCACCCTCACTGTTTTCCTTATCAGCCTTTTCTTTGAAACGATACAATTGTATACCGGTCTTGGCGTATTCGATGTGGACGATCTGTTTCTCAACACCCTTGGCGGACTCCTCGGCTCCCTGCTTTTTTTGATCCTTGAGCTGTTGTTCAATCCCCCAAAACTCCCGGCTCCTGACTTCTGACTCCCGACTTGACTCTCTCACTTAGCTCCATCAGATTTCTGCATGTCCCCGCAATCCTGTAACTTCGGCCCTCTTTTAAAACTAAAACATTCCGAAATGAGCACAGTTAAAGTTGCTATCAATGGTTTCGGTCGTATAGGCCGCCTCGTTTATCGCCAGATATATAAAATGCAGGGAATCGATGTAGTGGCCATTAATGACCTTACCAGTCCCAAAGTTCTTGCTCACCTTTTAAAATATGACAGCGCGCAGGGCCGCTTTGATGCTGACGTAAAAGCCACGGAAAACTCTATCATCGTAAATGGTGATGAAGTAAGAATTTATGCCCAGAAAAATCCTGCCGAAATTCCCTGGAAAGATCATGGTGTGGACGTAGTGCTGGAATGTACCGGTTTCTTTACCGATAAAACAAAAGCAGAAGCACATATTACTGCAGGTGCTAAAAGAGTGGTGATCTCTGCTCCTGCCACCGGCGATCTGAAGACCATCGTATTCAACGTGAACCACAATACACTGGATGGCAGCGAAACTATCATCAGTTGCGCTTCCTGCACTACCAACTGCCTTGCGCCAATGGCACAGGTACTGGATGAAAAATTTGGTATTGTGAACGGCCTGATGACCACTATCCACGCTTATACCAATGATCAGAATACCCAGGATGCCCCTCATCCCAAAGGTGATCTTCGCCGTGCAAGGGCTGCTGCGCAAAATATTGTGCCTAACAGCACCGGCGCTGCAAAAGCGATCGGCCTGGTATTGCCTAATCTGAAAGGTAAACTGGATGGTAGTGCACAACGCGTTCCCACCCTTACCGGCTCACTTACAGAAGTAACTGCCGTATTAGGCAAGAAAACAACTGTTGAAGAAGTGAATGCTGCCATGAAAGCTGCTACCAACGAAAGCTTTGGCTACACTGAAGACGAGATCGTTAGCAGCGATATCATCGGTATCCACTACGGTTCCCTGTTTGATGCTACACAAACAAGGGTGCAAACGGTAGGCGACACACAACTGGTACGCACTGTAAGCTGGTACGATAATGAAATGAGCTATGTGAGCCAATTGGTGCGCACTGTTCATTATTTCGCAAAGCTGATCGCGAAGAAATAATAAAGAAATAATAAGACGATTGAAGCCGTAATGTTTCAGCTTTTGATAAAGCTGATCATCACGGCTTTTTTGTTTGTTGCCTGCCTTATCTTTGGATACAATAAGAAATCATTCATTCATTGCTTAAATAGAAAGTATGTCAAAATTTTCAGACTATAATTTCAAGGGGCAGAAAGCCCTGGTAAGGGTCGACTTCAATGTGCCCCTCAATGATAAATATGAGATCACGGATGATACGCGCATCACGGCAGCCATTCCTACCATTCAGAAAATATTGAAGGATGGGGGCTCCGTTATCCTGATGTCGCATCTCGGGCGTCCCAAAGATGGCCCGACAGAAAAATATTCATTGAAGCATTTGGTGAAGCATCTTACTGAATTGCTCAAAGGCCCCAAAGTATTGTTTGCCGATGACTGCATCGGCGAGCAGGCTTACAAGGCACAGGCCGAGCTGAAACCAGGCGAAGTGTTGTTGCTGGAGAATCTCCGTTTTTATAAAGAAGAAGAAAAAGGCGATAAAGCATTTGCGGAAAAACTGGCAAAGCTGGGTGATGTGTGGGTGAATGATGCTTTTGGAACGGCTCACCGCGCTCATGCGTCAACAGCCGTTATTGCGCAATTTTTCCCTGCAGATAAAAGATTGTTTGGCTATCTGATGGAAGAAGAAGTAGCCAGTGCAGAGAAAGTATTGCACAATGCGGAAAAACCTTTTGTAGCGATCATCGGCGGGGCCAAAGTATCTGATAAAATACTGATCATTGAGAACCTGCTGGAACGTGCTACGGATATTATTATCGGTGGAGGCATGGCATATACTTTCATGAAAGCGGAAAATGGCAAGATCGGTAAATCACTGTGTGAAGAAGACCGTTTGGACACCGCAAGAGAACTCTTAAAGAAAGCAGAAGCAAAAGGCGTTTGCATTCACCTGCCTTCCGATTCTGTGATCGCTGATAAGTTTGCCGCAGATGCAGAAACATCGGCTGCGCCAAGCAATGCCATTCCTGACGGATGGATGGGGCTTGATATCGGCCCTAATGCGATCGACCAGTTTGTAAATGTGATCCACCGCGCCAAAACCATTCTCTGGAATGGCCCGATGGGTGTGTTTGAAATGGAGAAGTTCCAACATGGCACTAAAGCTGTGGCTACGGCTGTAGCAGAAGCCACACAAAAAGGATCCTTCTCATTGGTAGGCGGAGGAGATTCAGTAGCAGCAGTGAACCAGTTTGGTTTCGCTGATAAAGTGAGCTATGTATCAACCGGCGGGGGAGCGATGCTGGAATATTTTGAAGGGAAAACCCTTCCCGGGATAGCCGCCGTTAAAGGTTAATTGAACGCATATATAGAGTATAGAGCCCTGTTCATTCAGGGCTTTTTTGTTATCTCAATAATTTTATCATTATTCCCTCCATTGCTTGTGCAGATATAAACCTTTCCTTCCGGCGACACACATACATCCCGCATTCTTCCATATTTCTGTGCAAAGTATTCATTGGTCTGCGCAATAGAAGCAAGATCATCTCCCAGTTTCAGTTGATACATACGTGCGTCTTTTAATGCTACCAACAGCAAGGAACCTTTCCATTGTGGTATCAGATCGTGGTTATAATAATCCAGTCCGCAGGTAGCTATTGTTGGTGTCCAGGCTTTAATGGGTTCTGTTATTTCCGTAGTGCCGCAAACCGTTTCTTCCGATGATGTATTGCAATAGCCTTCCACAACAGGCCAACCATAGTTCTTTCCTTTTTGAATGATATTGATCTCATCATCATTATTAGGGCCATGTTCGGAACTGTATAATTTTCCATTGGCCATTACCAATCCTTGTGGATTGCGGTGACCGAATGACCAGTAAGGATTGCCGGGCACAGGGTTATCCGCAGGTATTGTTCCATCAAGGTTCAGCCGGAGTATTTTTCCATTCCTTGAATTGATATCCTGTGCTTGCTGTGCTTCGGCCGCATCGCCGGTGCTCATAAAGATTTTATTGTTATCGATCACCAGCCGGCTGCCATTATGGATGGAAGCCGCATCAATATCATCCAGCAGGGTAACCGGGTTACTCAATGCAGTGCCATTATACGTGTAGCGCACCAGCTTTTCCGTATACTGTCCGTTCTTATTGTAATTGTATACTACAAACACATTGGCTGATCCGCTTCCTTCCGCATTTATAGCCAGCCCAAGCATGCCGCCTTCACCATTCGAAACCACTTCAGGAACGGTAAGAAGAGGGATCACCTGGCCGGTTGCAGGATTGAAACGGCTGATCTTTCCACCACGTTCCGTCATCCAGATATGGTTATCGGGTCCCCATACCAGTTCCCAGGGGAAATTGAGATTTTCGGCCACCACACTATCCCTTATTTCCACTGCACCGGGAGGCTCCACATTTTGGTTGTCCGATTTGTTGCAGGAGAAAGAACCCAGAAAGGGAAGGATCAGTAAGATCAGGAAGAAAGGTTTTGGAAAATTCATACTACGTGATTATAGCTTAAAGCGGCGAAAATCATGCCGCGGCTCTTTGAAGTGGCAACCGTTGGTCAAGCAAATGAAGTGTATCGTCAAAACGTACGCACTGTATCAAAACCGAACATCTTCGTAGGGGTGATCTTGAAGCAAGTTTCTGGTTTATAGTTGATTAGTCAGTGGCATTACCCTTGTGTAAATGGAAAAGGCCAATAACAGGATACCGCCGTTTAAAAAAACAACATACCATGTTTAAGAACCATCTTAAAGTCGCCTGGAGAAACCTGGTAAAAGGAAAAAGCTTTTCCCTTCTCAACATTACCGGTCTTACTATAGGAATGGCCGGAACTGCTCTTATCTTATTATGGCTGCAAAATGAGATCAGCTTCGATAAGTTTCATACCAATAAAGATGATCTCTACCAGGTTTATGGTTTAACGACAAGTGTAAATGGTCCGGCAAATACCATCAATGAAGTATCGCAGCCGCTTGGGCCTGCATTAAAACAAAACTTTCCTGAAGTGGAAGCGCAAACACGTGTGAGAGATGTCAACAGCTTTTTATTTACTGCGAATGAAAAAAGCTTTACCAGTATCAGGGGAAGTATTGTTGATCCTGCATTTTTAAGCATGTTTGATTTCCCATTGGCGGAAGGGAACAGAGACGGGCAGCTTAAAAATGTATATTCAATTGTTATCACACAAAAGCTGGCCAAAAAAATATTTGGTAATGAAGATGCAATAGGAAAGATCATCAGGATAGACAGTGTTGACAACTTTACTGTCACCGGTGTATTAAATGATCTGCCACCCAATACCCGCTTCAATTTTGAATATTTATTATCCTGGGATTATTTAAGGAAATTAGGCCGCAGCTATATAAATGATAGCTGGCTCAGTAATAACACTCCCACATTTGTACAATTGAAACCTCACACCAATGTGGCTGCTTTCAATGAAAAAATAAAAAATATCACAAGGGTCAATGCCGGCCGTAATGATGTCTGGACGCATTTTCTTTTCCCGCTTGATCAATGGCATTTGTATACGGAATTTGAAAATGGAAAGCCATCTGGGGGACGTATCGATACAGTGCGGGTGTTTGGTATGATTGCCCTGTTTATCCTGTTGATCGCCTGCATCAATTTTATGAACCTTAGCACGGCAAGAAGTGAGAAGCGTGCAAAAGAAGTAGGTGTCCGTAAAGTGACAGGAGCAGGAAGAAGTTTATTGATCGGTCAGTTTATGACAGAAGCCTTTTTAACGGCCTGCATTGCCGGTGGGATAGCCCTTCTTATTGTTCAACTGGCACTCCCTGCATTCAATATATTAACAGGTACACAATTATCTGTTCCTTTTCACAGCACTTATTTTTGGTTATATGTTGCTGCTTTCATCGTGTTCACAAGCTTGCTTGCAGGTAGTTATCCTGCCTTTTATTTATCATCATTCAAGCCGGTAAGCATATTCAAGAAACAGTTTAAAAAAACGGGCGCTGTAATTTCCCCAAGAAAAGTGCTGGTGGTAACGCAGTTTTCTTTTGCGATCATCCTGATCATATCAACGATTGTAGTGCGTAACCAGATCCAATATGCACAGAACAGGGACGCGGGCTATTCCAAAAACAATTTGATCTATGTTGACTTTGTCGGTGATATCGAAAAAAATTACTCACTGATCAAACAGGACCTCGTGAATGAAGGCGTTGCTGCATCTGTATCTAAAACACTGTTGGGTATTACAGAAGGTGGTTATCATTCATGGGGATTAAGATGGCCGAATGAAATGCCTAAAGACACCAATACAGCTATTACCATATACAGTACGGATGCAGACCTGATAAAGACTGCAGGGCTTCGCCTGATGGAAGGCAGGGATATTGATATAAACAGATATCCTGCTGATAGTTTTTCTGTTTTGCTGAATGAGACGGCAGTAAAGCTGATGGGATTTAAAAACCCAGTCGGACAGATTATTTCCAATCCTTTCAATAATATCAACTGGCGGGTAGTGGGCGTGGTAAAGGATTATGTGCAAGGCTCGCCTTATAGTGAAATTCCTCCAACCGTTATCTATGGCCCCGGCGCATGGTTCAATATCATGCAAATAAAATTGAATGCTGTCAACTCCACCTCTGCCAATCTTGCCAAAGCAGAAAAAGTATTAAAAAAATATAATCCTGCTTATCCGTTCGATTACAAATTTGCCGATCAGGAATATGCTGCAAAATTCAATAATGAAGAACGCACTAAAACGATGGCTGGTTTATTTGCCTTCCTGGCCATATTTATTTCCTGTCTGGGTTTGTTAGGGCTTTCTGTGTATATGGCAGAAACCCGTATTAAAGAAATTGGCGTACGGAAAGTATTAGGTGCATCAGCACTTAATATTGCAAAACTGTTATCATTCGATTTTATAAAACTCGTTTGCATTGCTATTGTGATAGCCACCCCGGTTGCTTATTATGCCATGGACCAATGGCTTCGGGATTATTCTTACAGGATCAGTCTCGGTGCAGGGATCTTTATATCGGCTGGTGCTTTGGCGATCCTGATTGCGCTTGTGACAGTGAGCTTTCAGTCAATGAAGTCGGCACTGGCAAACCCTGTTAAGAGCTTAAGAACTGAATGACAAGGATTCATTAATCTTAACGCTGAATATTTCCCACTGCAAAACCTTAACCGGTTAAGAATACCCTTTTCACCGGTAATCCCGCCACATTACCCGAAAATTTAATTATTACGATACTGAAAAACACTAATTTTATTCCTACATTAAAACCTGTCAAACATGAAAGGAACCAAAAATTTGGGATGGCTTATTCTTATCGGGCTTATATTGATCCTCGGCGTGTGGGGATGCAGTGGATATAACGGACTGGTGAAGCAGGATGAGGTGGTGAAAAACACCTGGAACAATGTAAATACCGAATACCAGAAAAGAGCTGATCTGGTAGACAACCTGGTGAACACCGTAAAAGGTGCAGCCAATTTTGAAAAAGAAACGCTTACCGGATTAGTGGAAGCAAGGGCTAAAGCCACTTCTGTTAACTTTACGGCTGACCAGTTGACACCCGAGAACATGGCCAAATTCCAACAGGCACAAGGCCAGATGACTGGTGCACTCAGCCGCCTGCTTGCCGTGGTGGAAAACTATCCTGATTTGAAGGCAACCGAAAACTTCAAGCAATTGCAAGGACAACTGGAAGGTATCGAAAATGATATCCGTGGATCAAGACGCACTTTCAATGATGCGATCAATACCTATAATACTAAAGTGAGGTCTTTCCCCACTAATATTTTTGCCGGCATGTTTGGCTTTAAAGCCAAAGAAGGGTTCAAGGCAGATGAAGGAGCCGAGAAAGCGCCGAAAGTTCAATTCTAACAGCCGCATTCATGCAAAAGAAAAAGTATACCGGCCTCGTCATAGCAGGGGCCGTTATTTTATTGCTGGTCATTTTTATGGTCAGTACTTACAATTCCCTCGTGAAGAAGGAGGAGAAAGTGAAACAGCAATGGTCGGAAGTGCAAAGTACTTATCAACGCAGGCTCGACCTGGTGCCTAATTTGGTGAATACGGTGAAAGGTGTATCGGATTTTGAACAAAGCACCCTGGAACAGATAGCTGCTGCCCGCGGTGAAGCACTTTCCGGTATGTCGAACGATGAGCTGACCGCAGAAAACTATACAGCGCAGCAACGTGCGCAGGATAATCTTGCCACAGCCACTAACCGGTTGATCGTTGTAATAGAAAAATATCCCACACTGAAAGGCACGGCTGCTTATGCAGGCTTGCAAACACAGTTGGAAGGAACAGAGCGCCGTATTAAAGTGGCCCGGAATGATTTCAATGCTGCTGTGGCAGATTACAATAAGCAGGTAAGGGGATTTCCCGGCAACCTGGTAGCCGGCTTGTTTGGGTATAAACCAAAAGAAGGATTTGAAGCAGTGGCCGGCAGTGACAAATCAGTAGAAATTAAATTTTAAAAACAGCGCCGTGTTTTCATTATTCAGGAAAAAAAAGCCATTCTTCACAGAACCGGAACGCAGCCGGATAGTGGAAGCTGTTCGCACTGCTGAACTTCAAACCAGTGGTGAAGTAAGGGTTTTTGTGGAAAGCCGTTGTCCTTATATGGACGCCATTGATCGCGCAGGAGAAATATTCTTCCGGCTGGAAATGGATGAAACAGCAGAGCATAATGCCGTGTTGGTATATGTGGCATTGAAAGACCGGCAACTGGCTGTTTTTGGTGACCAGGGCATTCATGAAAAAGTGGGCACCGCTTACTGGGATAAAGAAGTGGGCCTGATGATCGAAAATTTCAATAAAGAAAATTATGCTGATGGTATCAGTCAGTGCGTGTTGGAGATCGGTCAGGCACTTCATCAGCATTTTCCCTACAATAAGAATACCGACAAAAACGAATTACCCGACGACATCGTCTTCGGCAAATGATATCCATGAAGAAATTTCTTTCCATATTCTTTTTGCTGCTGGCCTTCGCGTCATCGGCTCAGGTGGAAAAAGCCATTCCGCCAAGACCGGACCCGCCCAAACTTGTCAATGACCTGACAGGCAATTTTCTTACACCCGAGCAGGTAACTGCACTGGAGCGGAAACTGGTGGCTTATGACGACAGCACTTCCAATCAGATCGCTGTTGTAATTGTCAGCGACCTTAAAGGTTATTCGGCTGCTGATTATGCTATTGCATTAGGAAGAGCATGGGGAGTAGGGAACAAGAACTTTGATAATGGGATAGTGGTGCTGATCTCTACCGGTGGCACGGCGGGCAACAGGGATGCATTCATTGCTGTTGGGTATGGACTGGAAGGTGTTATCCCTGATCTGACGGCTGATGCCATCCTGGATAATGAACTGATCCCGAATTTTAAAGCAGGCAATTATTATCGCGGCCTGGATGAAGCCACCGATGGCCTTATCAAAGCAGCGGAAGGAAAATACAAAGCCCCGGAAGGATATCATAAAAAAGGTAAAGGCATTAGTCCTTTCCTTATTATAGTCATTGTGATCGTCCTTATCATACTCCTCGGCGGCATTGGCGGCGGAGGTGGTGGAGGATATGTTTCCCGCAGAGGATATACCGGCTGGCCCGGCGGCGGATGGATCGGTGGTGGTGGATGGTCTGGCGGCGGAGGCGGCGGTGGCTGGTCCGGTGGAGGTGGAGGCTTCGGCGGATTTGGCGGCGGTGGCTTTGGTGGGGGCGGAGCAGGGGGAAAATGGTAAAAATAGCTGACAGTTCAATTTCAAAATCCTTCATTTCAGCATAAATAAAAATCACTTCTGTTGAGTCATCTGCCTTTTCGGGGGCAGGTGACTTTTTTTTTGTTTGAAAAAAATGCAATTTGAGCAGCAGATCATGCAAATGGAACGTGGCATGATATACCTGTCTGCATTGCACATGCCTGAGATATTACCACCTCACTGAAAGAGACAGAGATGCCGAACACACACATCTTTCAGTAACTAAAACCAAAATAACAGATGAGAAAAATTTTATCACTCATTGCAGTGATCATGATATGCCATGTCATGACATTTGCACAAACCCGCTCTCTCTCAGGGCAGGTAAGGGATAGCAAAGGGGATCCCATCCCATTTGCCAATATCACCATCAAAGGCAGTTCAGCAGGCATTTCTGCAGATGCTAATGGTGATTTCAAACTGGATGTTAAACCTGAAGACGTGCTGATCGTATCATCCACCAGCTTTACTTCAAAAGAATTAAAGGTTGGTAATGCCTCTTCCCTGATCATTACGCTTGAAGGCACAGGAAACTTACAGGAAGTGGTCGTAACAGCTTTGGGTATTAGCCGGCAACCCAGGGAACTGGGTTATTCCATTGCCAAAGTCAAAAGCACGGAACTCACACAGGCCAAGGTGGTGAACCTTCAGAATGGCCTCACTGGTAAAGTATCCGGCCTTAACGTGAACACGACCAATAATGGCGTATTTGCAGACACACGCATTACCTTAAGAGGTATCCGTTCACTTACGGGTAATAACCAACCAATGCTGGTTTTGAACGGCGTGCCGCTTGCCTTGGGTTATCTCAGTTCTATCAATCCTAACGATATAGCTGATGTTACTATCCTGAAATCCTCTTCTGCTACGGCCATCTATGGTCCGGATGGAGTGAATGGTGCTATTGTGGTCGCTACTAAAAAAGGGAATAAGTCAAGACCCGCTATTACTGTCAGCCATACTACCCAACTGGAAAGCATAGCATATCTTCCCAAATTCCAGAAGCAGTTTGGTTCCGGCTACAGCCAGGATGCTTATGGCAATGGCATTTTTGATCCTATTGAACAGCAAAGCTGGGGCGACGCTTTTGATGGTTCTATCCGCCAGATGGGACAGACAGGCCCTGATGGACAACGGCTGATGCTCCCTTATTCTTATGTAAAGAATGGCCGTAAGAATTTTTTTAATACTGGCGTTACACATCAGACCGATATCTCTTACTCTGCAGGTGATTTTTATATAAGCGCACAGAATGTTTCTATCAGTGGGGTAATGCCGGGCGATAAGAACGACCGCCGTAACGTTAGCCTTCGTGCTGATAAGGAATACGGAATATTCAAAGCAGGTTTTGATCTAAGGTATACGCAAGGCCAGTATGATATCACCAATAACAATCAACTGGTTTATTATGGGGTAACATCAGCACCCGGTCAATATGATCTGAACATGTTCTCCGACTGGAGAAATGATTATTTCTCCAGCCCCGACGGGTATTACACTCCTTACCTCGACAACAATGGTAAAACGCCCTATTTCGCAAAAGATAACTATCGTGAGACCGGCCGTTCGGATGATATAATGGGCAATGTTCAACTGGATATGAAAGCAAGCTCCTGGTTGAATTTTACTTACCGTGTGGGATTGACGTTTACAAATGCTGATGCTGTTACCAGGAGAGGGGCTTTCACTTATTCACCATTTACCGAAACATTGAGAAACGCTCCCAATCAAAACATCACTGCGGCTACCAGTACTTCTTCTACTGTAAACCGAAGGATCAACTCAGAATTTTTTGCAACTATCAACAAAAGCTTTGGTAGAGTAAAGCTCAATGCTCTGCTGGGGCAATCTTACAGGGAAACTTCCTTCCGTTATCTCAGGAATGGAAGCACTAATCTGGGCAATGCAACCTTATTGTCGATACAGATGCGCAAGGGCGAACCTTTTGTGGATATAGATAATTCCACAACAAGACTGGAAAGGTATTTTACCAAACTGTCATTTGATTATGATAACTGGGCATTCCTGGAAGCTACAGGCAGCTACGACATCGACAGCCGCCTGGTTAAGCCCGGAAATGATTTTAAGAAAAATGATATTGCCTTCTTTTATCCCGGCGTTAGCGCATCGGTTTTGCTGAGTGAGATCGTGCCTGCATTAAAATCAAGCAATCTGTTCAGCTATATGAAATTAAGGGGAGCTGTTTCCAAAACAGGCAATGTGAACCTCCCTGCTTATGCATTTGAGAATGTTTTCCAGCTCGGCACATTTTTCCCTTACGGTGATGTGCTTGGGTTTGAAACGGGCAATCTTACCGTGGCGGATTCTTATAAACCCGAGTTTGTGCTGAACAAGGAAGTTGGTATAGAGTTCAGCCTGCTCCGCAACAGGATAAATCTTGAAGCCACCTATTACCATCAGGATAATACAGACCAGATGATCGATGTGCGGATGTCGAACACTACGGGCTATACAGAGGCCCGGAGAAATGCTGCTTCTTTTATTAATAAGGGACTGGAGTTTGATCTTCGCCTTACTCCCCTTATACGGATAAATGATGTAACAATTGATCTGAAAGCAAACTACACGCATCAAAGCAATAAAGTGACAGGTCTTGTGGATGGCGTGAATGAACTGGGTATTGGGAACAGCAACTATGTAATCGTAGGCCAGTCGGCTTATAAATTCAAGCTCACTGATTATATAAGAGATGATCAGGGACGCGTGATCGTTGATCGTAACACAGGTATGCCAACACAGAACCCCAGCCTTGTTACGTTTGGCAATACAACACCCAGTGATCTGTTGGGGCTTAGCCTGAATGTGAACTGGAAGGGACTTAGCTTCAGTACAGTAGTAGATTACAGAGGCGGTAATCAGATACTGGCTGATCAGCTTGGCAGCTTCCTGGATGATAATGGGATCAGTGAGCGCTCAGCACTTAACGGACGCAGGCCTTTTGTTTTCCCGAATTCAGTGTATGACGATGGAACAGGAAAATATGTAGTGAACACCGATATATACACTACCAATTTCGGCCGTTTATTCTGGAACTCTGATCTGAATACTGCTGTGCAGAGCAACTACCTGGCAAGCGGTGCTTTTTGGAAATTGAGGGAGCTGTCCATCAGTTATGAAATACCTGTGAGGGTATTCGGCAGTAAGATCGGCCGTGCTATTAAAGGAGCGAACATCGGCATCAGTGGTCGCAATCTTTTTACATGGGTACCTAAATCCAATGTATGGACAGACCCCGAGTTCCAGGGCGGTAATGGCAATGCAGCTTATACAGGCAATGCAACCGGCCGGAGCACAGCTTATAATATGCCTCCTACACGCATCTTCGGCGCTAACCTTACAATCAGGTTCTAACATTAAATAAAGAACAACCATGAAATCAGGAAGAATACTATATATCGCCTGCTTAACAATCACCCTGCTGGGTGTTGTAGCGTGCAGTAAAAACAAATTTGATATCAACTCCAACCCGGATGATGTAACGGATGGTTCGGTAACAGCAACCGTGCTGCTGCCTGCAGCGCAGCAGGAGACCAGCCGCTTGCTGGTAGCCGATTTCTGGATACTAAGTTGGTGGATGGGGCACAGTGCCCGATCAGGATCGTATCAGTCAAGGAACGAAGAAGAGACCTACCAGTTCACCAACGATTTCAAAGTGGAGATATGGAATGATCTGTATCGCAACACCACTAATTACGATCTTGTTATTAAGCGGGCCAGTGAAGCCGGTGCCGGTTTTTTTGAAGCAGTAGGCCGGATCATGAAATCACACAATTTTCAGTTGCTGGTAGACATCTATGGCAATATTCCTTATACGGAAGCTTTCCGTGGCACTTCTGCTCCAACGCCGAAATATGATGAGGGAATAGATATCTATAAAAGCATTTTTACAGAGCTTGATAAGGCAATTGAGATATTACAGAACAATGATTCGACCAGTGAGGCAAAGAATCCTGAGATGGGGACCGCCGATCTTGTTTTCCGTGGCAATGCCACTAACTGGGTCCGTTTTGCCAACACGTTGCGGCTGCGTATGCTTGTTCATTTGCTTAATGGGACCACTACCACTACTACAGTGCCCGGCATTGATATCAATGAGCAAATAGCAAAGATCACTACCGATGGTTTTTTGAATGAAGGACAATCAGCCCATCTGAATCCCGGTTTTTCAGGCACCAAACCCAATCCCTATTACAGGTATTATCATACCAATGAATCCGGAACAGGTTCGCAAAGTGATTTCATCCGTGGAAGCGAATACGCGATCGAATATTATAAAGGGAATGGAGATCCCCGTATTGATCGCTTCTATGTGGAGCCGGCAAGCGGCCACAGGGGCATCCGGTTTGGGACACCTTCCGGCGATCCTACACTTGAAGGCAATTTTTTATCTACGGTGAGAGGAGTTGGACTTATCCCCGAAGGAGCAGCTTCACGTGCCTGGATCATGACCAGTGTGGAAAGCCTTTTTCTGCAAGCCGAAGCAAGGGAAAGAGGGATACTTATTACGGGCCCTTCTGCTGAAGAGTTGCTGGTGCGCGCCGTGAATGAATCTTTTGCATGGCTCGGATTAACGCATGGTGATGCGGATGATTATTTAACATTCAATGAAGGCTATCCAGATGTGGATTATCATGCGCCATCTGTCCGCCCCGGCCAGCCCGGCGGAGGCATTTACACCATCCTTTCCCAGAAATGGTTTGCGCTGAACTCCATTGCGCCCTATGAAATCTGGACGGATTACCGCCGCACAGGTATTACTTATGGCGCGGCTGTTGGGTATGTTTCGGGGCCAACGCTTTCGGTAGACCCTAACAGAACGGCCACCTCCATTCCTGTAAGACTTTTTTATCCGCAGAATGAATACAATTATAATGCTGACAATGTGAATGCGGAAGGCACTATCAATGTATTCAACAGCCGGATCTTTTGGGACCTGAACTAATATTATCTCCCTTTCAATCAAAACATTTATGAAAAAGATATTGCTATCATTTCTTCCGGCAATGCTTCTGTTTGTTTTAACAGGATGCCTGAAGGACAAAGATTTTGAAGATCAGAAATACGGGTTGCAGAACCCCGACAGCAAAGCTGTAGGATTTATTGAAGCACCATCCGGCCCATTGGTAAGAGGTATTACCGGGCAGGCAGCAACCGTTACAGTAAATGGACCTGTAATAACCATTAACGGTACAAACAAACCTGCATCTTCTAACATCACCATCCGCCTCGTAGAAGATGTATCGCTGGTGACAGCAGCAGGGTTCACGCCTTTGCCCCAGGGAACCTATACCATCAATACGAACAGCCCTTCTATTGCAAGTGGGGATTCCCTTACAGATGAACTTGAAATCGCTGTTGATGGTTCAGACAATCTCAACCCGGACCTTACCTATGGCGTTGGTTACAGGATAGAAAAAGTAGAAGGTGGTTATGATATCAGCAGGAATATGAGCACTATCGTGATCGGCTTTACGATCAAGAACAAATATGATGGAGTATATAACCTGCAGGGATATCATAACAGGGCGCCTTATAATTTCCCATATAACACGGAAATCCATCTTGTCACGGTTGCTCCCAATGCAGTAGCTTTTTACTGGCCCGAAGAAAATGATTACGGGCATCCTATAGGTGTAGGCCCTAACAATTCAATGAGCTGGTACGGCCCGGACATTCAACCGGTAATAGTTTTTGACAGGCATACAGACATCGTCACGGATGTTTACAACCGCAGCTCCGCAGCAAGCATTACCATGTTCACCGGCACCGGCAGCAGGACCAGCAAATTCGATGCCTCTACCCACAACATTACAGTAGACTGGAATTACGGTAATAATGCACAGAGAGCTTTCTTTGATGATCTTACTTTTGTGCGCGACCGCGACTGACGCACGAATGGTGCGAATGGTACGTGAACGACGAGAGTGACCTAGGCAAGGCACGAATGACGCAAATAGTGACTGAATGATGCAGATAAATAAAATAAGTGAATAGCGTAAATAAAAGAGGCTGTCTCAATAATCCGAGACAGCCTCTTTTATTTACGCCATTCGCACCATTCGTGCCTTGCCTAGGTCACTCTCGTCGTTCACGTACCATTCGCACCATTCGTGTTAAAAGCTTTTTTTGTCTTCCTCCGGCAACTTCGACTTAATAAAATTCACCAGTTCCTGCAAACCCGTATCAGAAGGATTTGCTTTTAATGCTGCATCTTTAGCGGTCAGTATTCCTTTCAGTATCTGTCCGTTCAGGTAGGGGTCTGTTTGAGGACGGATCGGTGCAGGTATCTCATCTCTGAATTTTGCAATGGCTTCCACACCTTTCTTTATTTTTTCTGTATTCTTCATGGCGATCATGAAAGAAGCAAGGTCATTGGTGATGCCGAATTTTTGTTGCAGGGAAGCTTTTTCAAAATCGGCCAGCACTTTTTCAAATACTGTTTCATCGCCTGATTTGGCAAACTCTGCCTGTATTGCAGATTTCAATAAGCCTTTGGCGGGTTTGGCAGATAATTGTTTGGCGGCTGTGATAGCGGCTGTTGAATCTATTCTGCTCAATGCACTTAAAGCTCTTCCGGCCACACTGTAAGAAGAATCATTGATTGCAGCTTTGAACAGGGGGGCGTATTCCGCTTTTTTATAAACGCTCAATGCACCAATAGCGGCAGCTCTTACCAGGGCATCTTTATCTGTTTTGGCGAGACTGGCCAATACTGGCTCCATGGCCGTTTTAACGGCTTCATTCTTCATGTCGAGGCGGGCGATGGTGAAGCTGCGCAGGCCATGAAAGGGATCATTCAGGGCTGTTTTAAGCAAGGCCACTGCTTTGGGATCATTTTGATTTTTAGCCGCAAACTCGATCGCTTCCCGTCTGTCGACATAATTGCCGGCGTATTTATATTGATGGATAAAATTGTCAAGGGTTTTATTGTCCTTTTTCACCCACAATAAGATCTTATCTGCATCCACGTTTACCAGGTCAGGGTGTTGAGTGTAGCTAAAGCTGAATGTGTCCACCTCGCTGTCTGACCATACTTTATAGCGTGTTTTCTTTTCTCCGTTATAAACATCTACTGTGAGAGGCAGCTTGAATATTTTGCCGGTGTTCTGTGTTTGTTTAACGATCACATTCACTTTGTGTGCTGCATCGTCATACACATAATCAATAGACACTGTGGGGTGACCGCTGCCGAAATACCATTGATTGAAATACCAGTTCAGATCGCGGCCGGTCACTTCTTCAAATGCCAGGCGAAGCTGGTGTGCTTCAGCAGCTTTGAATTTGTTGGTGGTAAGATAAAGGTTCAATGCTTTGAAGAAAGCATCATCACCTATTTCTTTACGAAGCATGTGTAGTATACGTCCGCCTTTGTTATAGCTTACTGCATCAAACATGTCTTCCTTATCATGGTAGTGGAAACGCACCAGGTCGAGGTCCTGGCTTCTGCTAGCCAGGTAGCCCTGCATGTCGGAATAGTTCTGTGCATCCCCGGCATCTTTACCATATTTATATTCATCCCACAGGGTTTCGCTGTAATTAGCAAATGATTCATTAAGGGTAAGATTGCTCCAGCTTTCAGCAGTTACATAATCGCCAAACCATTGGTGAAAGAGTTCATGTGCAATGGTGCTTTCCCAATCGTTGCCATCTATCAGCTCGCGTGCATCCTGCTGTGCGCTTTCCTGGTGAATGGTAGCGGTAGTGTTTTCCATGGCACCGGCTACATAATCGCGGCCGGTGATCTGTGAATATTTGATCCAGGGAAATTCAACACCGGTGATCTTTGAAAAGAAAGTCATCATCTCAGGTGTATTGCCAAAGATCTTCTTTGCTACGGGTGCGTATTCTTTTTCTACATAATAATTTACTTCCTTGCCTTTCCAGCTATCCTTGATCACAGCGTATTCGCCCACGCCGAGGAAGAAGAGGTAAGGGGAATGAGGCAGGTCCATTTTCCAGTAATCACTGCGGGTGCCATCTGCATTCTTTTTTTGTGACACCAGTTTTCCGTTGCTGAGCGTAACATATTTATCGGCTACTGTAACGGTTAGCTCCTGTGTTGTTTTTTGTGCAGTTTTATCGATAGTGGGGAACCAGGCTGAGTTGGATTCTGTTTCACCCTGTGTCCATATCTGTGTGGGTTTGTCTTTATCTTCTCCTTTGGGGTTGATAAAATACATTCCTTTTATCCCCAGCATAGCGCCTTCACCGTATTTGGCATCAAATTCATCCGGCTTGGCGATATAATCAATATAGATCGTGTAAGATTCATTGGCCTTGTATGTTTTATCCAGTTGAATACGCAGTTGCCAGTCGTCATACTGGTATTTCAATGGCAGTTCTTTTCCTCCTTTCAGCAAAGCCACTTTTTTGAATTCCATTCCTTTTGCATCAAGGGTGAGGGAATCAGTGGGATAGAAATAAGGCTGCAAAGTGATCCAGGCTTTGCCATAGAGATAGGATTTGCTGAAATCAGGCTTCACATCCAGTTTGGTATGTACCAGTTTATTGATCTTGGTAGCGGTTTCCCGGTAAATGCTTTTCCAGGCAGTGTCCGCTTGTGCACCGGGTTGGGCCATTACTGCAAAACCAGCGACAAGCAAGGGTAATAACAAAAACGTCTTCTTCATAGTAATAATTTAGAATCAGCAAATGTAATAGAAGCCCTCGTTAATGCGGTCAAAAACTATACGGATGGTTTTTCATCTATTTAACAGCTTCTTACAGGCCGGTGATACCGTTATTTAAGCTAATTTTGATCACACGCAATTATGAAGAAGTTCAAGGCCTTTTTAATCCTGCTGCTTTTAAGTTCAGCTTCCTTCTCCCAGAAGGTTTATTTTATGTACCTGCAGGCAGACGGAGCGCAGCCATTTTTCCTGAAGATGAAAGAACAGGTGTATAGCTCCAATGCATCAGGCTACCTCATTCTTTCAAAGTTGCAGGACAGCACCCATGTTTTCTCCATAGGATTTCCGCAGAATAAATGGCCTGAGCAGACTTTCAGCGTGCCTGTAAACGGCCGCGATAAAGGCTTTTTATTAAAGAACATAGAGGGAAAATGGTCGCTGCTCGACCTTCAGACCCAGCAGATCATACCAGGTGAGCTTGCAGGTAGGGCAAGATCGGTCAGAACAGAACCAAAAGAAGTTTCTGCATTTACGGAAGTACTGTCCAAAGCAGCCGATGACCCATCACTGAAAGAAAGAGTAGTGCCTCAGCCGGCTGTGGCAAAGCTGGAAGAAAAGCCGGCAACTGCTGCACCTGCAGTTAAGCAGGAACCGGTAACGGCTGCCATTGCTCAGGAAAAAGAAGAGAAAAAGGAAGAGCTCAGTTCACTGGCTAAGGATACAATTGCACAACAAGTTCCTGTAATGGCGGTTGCTCCGCCTGTGATAACAAAAAAGGAGGAAAATACCGAACCGCTTAAGGATAGTATAGTGCAGCAAACAACAGCCGCTGTTCCAGTGGAAGAAAAGAAAACCCCGCCTGCAGAAGAAAAAAAGCAGGAAACCGCACAGGTAAAAGAGCTGGTGGATACACCAGTGCAGGCAACGCCGGTTATGGATAAGGCAGAAATAAAAGAAGAGCAAATGGCTGCTCCTGTACCCTATAAGCCTTCAGTAGTGACCAGGAAAACAGAAAGCTCAACAACGGAAGGGTTTGGTGTAACATATATAGATGAGTATCCTGACGGGAAAAAGGACACCGTGCAGATCTTTATACCTAATCCCAAAGCCGTTGTAAAGCAGGTGCCTCCTCCGCAGGAAGAAACCAGGTTCCTGCCGATGGATACTGAAGCAAAAGACCTTACCCCGGTAAAGGAGCCTGAAGCGCAAAATGCAGGTGGCAATAATTGCAAGGCAATGGCCAGTGAAACGGATTATCTGAAACTGCGTAAAAAAATGGTGGCAACGGATGGGGACGATGCAATGCTGGTAGCGGCAAAAAAGGTATTTAAAGCAAAATGCTTTACCAGTGAACAGATCAGGAACCTGGGCACGCTTTTCCTCAATGATGCCGGGCGGTACAATTTTTTTGATGCCGCTTACCTGGCAGTTTCCGACAGGGAGAATTTTGCCACGCTGCAGGCTGAGTTGAAAGACGAATATTATATCAGCCGCTTCAAGGCCATGCTCCGGTAGGCCGGCAACTGCAAACAGCAACAATATGCCCCGTTATTTTTTGGAACTGGCTTATAAAGGCACCCATTACAGTGGGTTCCAGACACAAAAGAATGCCAATAGCATACAGGCCGAGGTGGAGAAGGCTTTTGAGATACTGCACCGGCAGCCGGTACAGTTGACCGGTTCTTCGCGGACAGATGCGGGCGTGCATGCCCTGCAGAACTATTTTCATTTTGATTTTGAGGGAGAAATTCATCCGCAGTGGCAGTATAAGCTGAATGCAATATTGCCTGCGGACATTGTTATAAAGGAGTTGAGGGAAGTGGCGGCCGATGCCCATTGCCGGTTTGATGCACTGAGCAGAGAATATAAATACTTCATTTACAGGAAGAAAAACCCTTTTTTGGAAGACAGGGCCTATTATTTCCCCTATAAACTGGACAGGGCTGCGATGCAGGAAGCCGCAGGAATATTAAAGGAATACCGGGATTTCACCTCTTTTTCGAAGCGTAATACCCAGGTAAAGAGTTTTTTCTGCCAGATCGGGGAGAGTGAATGGCTGGAAGAAGGGGAGTGTTGGGTGTACCGGGTAAAGGCGGACAGGTTTTTGAGGGGTATGGTAAGGGCGTTGACGGCGACGATGCTGAAAGTAGGGCGGGGGAAGATGGACCTGGCGGAGTTCAGGAGCATTATTGAGGCTAAAGACTGTACCAGAGCGAGTTTTGCGGTACCGGCACATGGTTTGTTCCTGATGCGGGTGGAATACCCGGGTGAAGAGGGGGGCTGAAAAGCCTAAAAAAAATATCCGGCTGAAATGCTTGATGGGCGTGGGTTTGAGGGAGAAGGAAAAAGAAAGTTTCAAAAAAGATTTGTCAGGAAAGTATTCACCCCTATCTTTGCACCCCCGATCAAAAAGAGGGGTAGTTCTCTGAAAGTTTTGTGACTGGATACAGCAGATAAAGAATTGAAAAAAAAGAAATTAATTCTTGTTTTTTAATCAAAAATCGCCTAGCTTTGCAGCCCCGGTCAAACGGGTAGTTCTTGAAAAGATGAGTGAAAGAAAGCAGGAAAAATTCAGCAGAAAAATTTGCTGGTAATTTGAAACTCCTTACCTTTGCAACCCGCTTGAAAAACAGTGGTAGTTCTTGGAAATGTGAATAGAAAAGTGAAGTAAGTGTGGGTAATGAAAGTTGAGAAAAATTTGGTAGTAAAAATTAAACTTCTACCTTTGCAGTCCGCCTCAAAAAAATGGGGTTAGTTCTTCACAAAACAAATTGATTTTCATCCAAATATTTCGAAATTTCTGAAAAGAAAATGGAGAAAAAATTTGGTAGGAATAAAAAGGCCCTTACCTTTGCACTCCGTTCGAAAAAACGGTGGCAGATAAGCTTCCGGATCGAGTCCGGGAAGACAGGCCAAAAGATCTTTGAAAGTTGGGAAACAATAGCACGTTATACTTTTAGTATAACAACCAAAAGGTAAGTCAATACGAATAACATTCGATTTGACACGTTAATTTCAAACTTTGAAGTTAAATGTCAGTATCAAACATCATTTACAATGGAGAGTTTGATCCTGGCTCAGGATGAACGCTAGCGGCAGGCTTAATACATGCAAGTCGAGGGGCAGCATGGTGTAGCAATACACTGATGGCGACCGGCAAACGGGTGCGGAACACGTACACAACCTTCCTTTAAGCGGGGAATAGCCCGGGGAAACCCGGATTAATACCCCATAGTATGTTGGAGAGGCATCTCTCTGATCTTAAAGATTTATCACTTAAAGATGGGTGTGCGGCTGATTAGGTAGTTGGCGGGGTAACGGCCCACCAAGCCTACGATCAGTAACTGGTGTGAGAGCACGACCAGTCACACGGGCACTGAGACACGGGCCCGACTCCTACGGGAGGCAGCAGTAAG
>Ga0182746_1000247_pt1 | contig 90825 bp, 72 predicted proteins | sample eDN3rd30CBELigOP_FD_128881 | JGI IMG/M metagenome (GOLD analysis project Ga0182746, IMG submission 128881) | Enriched Organic Plus compost microbial communities from Emeryville, California, USA - eDNA 3rd pass 30_C BE-Lig OP (version 2) (version 2) ...
CATGTCGAAGTCGTCGAGGCCAACCTTGGTGCCAGCTTTGTTGATGAAGTCACCTTCGGAGTGGCGATAGATCACGTAGAGATCCATTGCCGCCGCGTCGATGCTCTGCACGATGCCGCCGGCGTAGTGCGTCAGGTCGGCGCCCTGCGAGTTGAGCGTTGCCGTATTGCTGGTGCCGGAGAAAAGCGCGCCAGCGTCGTCCTTGCGGTATTCACCGAAGATCGTCGTCTTGCCGATCGGATGCCATTTGCGCTCGATGCCCGGCTGGATGAACCAAGTCGTGCTCGTGTCGTCGAGGCTTCCGGGAAGCGACTCGATCTTCTGCTCGCCGTAACCCGCATAGAGGTAAAGGCCGGTCGGTGCGTGCATGACGGTGCCGGCAGCGCCCCACCACGTGCACTTGAAGCCCGAGGCAGGTCCGGTGCAGTTCGTAGCGGCCTGATCCGTGCTTTCGCCGTAGCCGATCCTGCCGACGATCTTGAAGTCGTGCAGCTCACCCTTGTAGCTCAGCGAGGTATCCCAAAGGTCATCCTCACCCCAAGACACCGACGCGACGAAGCCGCCGAACTCCGGCGAGTCGTACTTGACGATGTTGCGGCGTCCATCCTGGCCGGGCGTGCCGTTGTTATAGCCCGCCATGATGTTGCCCCAGGTCAAATTGCCCGCCGCTGCAGCCGAGCCGCCCGAGCGCAGACCGAATGCGCCAAGAGCGACACGAGCCGCCTCTGCGTCGGAATAGTTCCGCGTGTTGGCACCGTCGGCATCATCGAGCAGATGGTAGGTCGACGTGCCGTCGAGACCGACCGTGAGCTTGCCGTACGTTTTGCTCTTCAGGTACCAGTTGCTCTTGCGCAGCGTCAGGCTGGTTGAGGTGCCGGTGCTGGACTGTGAGAACGTGCTCGATGCCGCACCCGCAACGCCGACCTCGAGGGTGTAACCGGCCGACCAGTCCTTATCGATCTTGGCCTCGCCGGCGAACTTGAAGCGGGACTGCTCCAGCGTGTTCGTACCGATGTAGACATTGCGCTCCGTGCCATCGTCCCAGAAGAACACGGCTTCGTTGACCCAGCCCGAAATCGCCAGGCTGACCTTGCGATTACCCTTCCTCGCCGTCGTCGCCTCGAGATCGGCGATACGCTCTTCCAGATCGCTGCAGCAATCGCCTCCCAGATCGGCTGCCTGAGCACTTACGCCGCCCAGCATCAGCCCGCTCACGGCCAGGGCGGAAAACCACCCGGCCTTTACTCCCCCACTCATACCAAACTCCTACGAAGTACGCTTCAACTAGGCCTTCGATCGACGCAACAGACACGACAATTACGCGACCACGCCGCCGAGCGAGATCCTGTTGAAATCTCGCTCAGCCACGGCAGCGATAGCTTGAGAAAAGGGAGGGCGTAAACAGCGATTCGGTATATGACAATTTATGACGATTCCGCCGCGAAGCTTTGCATCACTGCGACGTTTTATTTCCGCGGCCAGCGCCCATTCAGCATGCGTCGAATAACTTCAGGATGAAATGGTTTTTCATTGCCGCCATTGAATCCCGCCTCGGACAGCCGGGCGCTGATTTCGCGCAAGGTGATACGCTCGCCGCTCGCCCTGCTGGCCTGGAAGAGCCGCTTGGCCATGAGCGTTGCCTCCGGCTCCCGCTCGGCATACGTCTTTCGATGCGCGGGCCCCGTGCTCGCACGGCGCACTTTCGCCGTGAGCCGTGCTGCGGCACCATCTCGTGCAGCGTCGAATTGTGCCGCTTCCTCAAGGATTTGTCGAACCTCCGGATGCGCCTCGGACTCCGTCGCGAATGCATCCGGAGCATCGGCCGCAACAAGGTCGATGCCGCGCTCCCTCAGCCGCTCGTATCCGACGATGCGTTCGAGGCTCGCGCCGGAAAAAAGACCGGCCGTGCTGACGATCACCGCGCGCGCCGCATTGATATCGACGCGCACCAACAAATCGGTGAGATTGGCAAGCGTGAGGAGGGGCATCGCGCCCTCTTCGACGGCGGCGGCGAATTCCGCCACGATTTCGAATCCGGATCCGGCTGCAAAAGCCCGAATAGCGCTCAGTTGCGCCACGCCAAAACCACGGCGCAAAAACGCCAGAGCCGGTTTTAAATCCGTGCCGACTTTCTGGAGCATTCAAACGCTCGACGCTATCGAGACGCAATTCTCCCCCAAATGCCGAATTACCGCCATCCAAGATCGAGCGTCCCTCTTCGGCAGGGAAAGTGCATTGAGGAGCTTACCCCGTCCTTACCATTTTCTTACGGATCGGTAAGGTTCGCGCGGGCCCGTCACGAACCGTCGCAGGAAGCTGAGGCGTGTGGACGCCACATCGGCGAATGGCGAGCCACGCGTGTCGGTCTCCCGGTTCCGCGTTTGAAGGTTCTGTGAAAGATCTGGAACTGTAGTCGCCGCGCCACAACGTGCCGGCCCCTACGCGGCTCAGCTACCTGTCGAACCGGCCTGGGCCCCGCCAAACTATGGCGCCTGCGACACGGACGAGACCTGCCAGGGAGAGGTCAAGGAAGCCGGTCCGAGACGTTCAGCTTGTCGAGCGTGATCGGGAGCTGGCGCACGCGTGTCCCCGTCGCGTGGTAGCAGGCATTCGCGATCGCAGCGGCCACGCCGACGATACCGATCTCGCCCACGCCCTTCATGCCGAGCGGATTGATGAGGTCGTCCCGCTCCTCCACGAAGATGACCTCCACATCGTGAATGTCGGCGTTCACCGGCACGTGGTACTCGGCAATATCGGCGTTCATGATCCGGCCGAATGTGTGGTCGACCAGCGTTTCCTCTTCCAGCGCCATGCCGACGCCACCCACGACTGCCCCCATGATCTGGCTGCCCGCCGTCTTCGTATTCAATATGCGCCCCGCGGCGACAGCGCTCACGACACGCGTCGTGCGGATGACCCCCAGCTGGGCGTCGACCTTCACCTCGGCAAAGATGGCCGAATGGGTGTTGCTCGAGTAGCCTTTATGCTTCGTGGGCTGTGCCGTCGTCTGGCATTCGATATGGTCGTTGCCGCTACGCCCCATGACATCGGCAATGGAAAGCCGGTCGCCCGCGTTACGCTTGCTCGTCAACGCCCCGTCGGCGAGAACGACATCGTCCGCCTTGGCGTCGGCGAATGGCGACCCTGGTGCTGATTTTGCGAGCGCGAGCAGCTCGTCTCTGATCTCGTCGCACGTGCTGCAAATCGCGGCCGCCACCGAGGTCGCTATCCACGACCCGCCTTGAACGGGAGACTGCGGCAGATCCGATTTCCCAAGCTCCACTGCAACCCGGTCTATGGGAAGGCCGAGACGGTCCGCCGCCACCTGCGCCATGATCGTGTACGTCCCGGTGCCGATGTCGGTCGCCGCGCAGGCCACGCGAGCACGGCCGTCCCGCATCAGCCTGATGCGGACGGCCATGGGCATCTGCAGCGCTTCCCATACGCCCGTTGCCATGCCCCAGCCTACGAGATCGTTCCCTTCGCGCATCGAGCCCGGCTCGGGATTGCGCTTCTCCCAACCGAAAGCCTTCGCGCCCTGGCGGTAGCATTCACGCAGCGCTTTGCTGGTGTAGGGCCGGTTCTCGTTCTGATCGATCTCGGAGTAATTGCGCAGACGTAGCTCCAGCGGATCGATTCCGACGGCGACCGCGAGTTCATCCATGGCGCATTCGATCGCAAACACGCCCGTCGCGGCACTCGGCGCGCGCATATCGCACGGGGTCGCAAGGTCGAGCGGCGCGAGCTTGTGCACGAACTTGGCGTTCTCGCACGTGTAGAGGAGGCCGGACCAACCCGTCTCCTGACGATGAAAACTCTCGTAAGTGGACGTTATCGTCGTCGCCTCGTGTAGCATCGCGTCGAGCGATCCTGAGCTGCCCGCACCCAAGGCAATGCGCTGCACCGTAGCCGGGCGGTAGCCAAGAACGTACATCTGTTGGCGCGTCAGCACGAGGCGAACCGACCGCTTCAACGCGAGCGCCGCCATCGTCGCGAGCACGACCTGAAACTGCGGTCGCAAGCCGGAGCCGAAGCCGCCGCCCATGTACGGCGTCATGATCCGCACGTCGTCGGGATTGAGGCCGAGAACGCTGCAGATGTAGCGATGCACGTTCTGCACGCCCTGCGTTTTATCCCAGATCGTGAGCTTGCCTTCACCGTCCCACATTACCGTCGACGCATAGAGCTCCATCGGATTGTGGTTCTCGATTGGAACGTAGTATTCGGCCTCGTGACGCACATCTGCGCCGGCAAAGCCACTCTGCAAAGATCCGCGCGGCTTCGGTGGCGTGCCCTGCCCCGAGCCGGGGGCAACGTCTTTCTCGGGATAGCGCCTCTGGAACAGGTCGGTCGAATAGGCCTCCTCCTGATACTTCGCCCGCACGAGCGAAGCTGCGAAGCGCGCGATCTCCGCCGTTTCAGCGATCACCAGCGCGATCGGCTGGCCGTTGAACCGGATACGATCGTCATAGAGAGGACGATAGGGAGAGCCCTCCGGAGCCGTCTCGTCGTTATAAGCCTTGTCCGTGCTCGCCATCGCCGGCCTGTTCCGATGACTGAGCACGTCGAGCACGCCGGCAACGCGCAGGGCCTCGGAGGCATCGATGTCGACGAGCTTCCCGCGTGGGATCGTCGCCGTCACGAGACTGGCATAGGCGAGCCCCTGCGCATTGGAATCGGCCGCATACTTCGCCCGCCCGGCAACCTTGGCGACGCCATCGATCCGCGAAGTCGCCTTTCCGATATAGAGCTGCATGGTGCCCTACCTGATCCACTTTTCGCTCTGGGACTGGGGCGTTCCCAGCGCAGCCTGGCGCAACGCCCGCACGATAGTCTTGCGCGCGAGATCGATTTTGAACCCGTTATGGGCAAAGCCCTTCGCATCCCGTAGCAGCAGCTCGGCAGCCATCTCGAACGTCGCCTCGTTCGCCGGCTGGCCGCGGATTTTCCACTCCGCCAATGGATCTCGCCACGGCTTGTGCGCTACGCCACCGAGCGCAATCCTCGCTTCGAGGATCGTGTTCCCCTCGAGCTCCAGCGCCGCTGCGACCGAAACAAGCGCGAAGGCGTATGAGGCCCGGTCCCTGATTTTCAGATAGCTGTAGTTATCGGCAAAGCCGGCTTCAGGAAGCTCTATCGCCGTCACCAGCTCGTCCGGTTCCAGGTTTGTGTCCCGCTGCGGCGTGTCACCCGGCAGACGGTGAAAATCGAGGAAGCGAATGGAACGCTCGCCCGCAGGGCCCAGGACCGATACTGTCGCGCCGAGCGCCGCAAGCGCCACGCACATGTCGGAAGGATGGGCGGCAATGCACGACGGGCTGGTGCCGAGAACGGCGTGAATGCGGTTGAAACCATCGATCGCGGAGCAGCCGCTACCCGGATCGCGCTTGTTGCAAGGCGTAGCCGTATCATAAAAATAATAGCAGCGTGTACGCTGCAGAAGATTGCCCGCCGTCGACGCCATGTTGCGAAGTTGCTGCGACGCCCCGGCAAGAATTGCGCTCGCCAGCAAAGGATATCGATCCTCGATCAGCGGGTGATAGGCGAGATCCGTGTTGGGCACGAGTGCTCCTATGCGCACTCCGCCACTCGCCGCCTCCTCGATCGTGGTCAGCGGCAGCCGGGTGATGTCGATGAGCGTGGAGGGCTGCTCGACATCCTTCTTCATCAGGTCGATGAGATTGGTGCCGCCGGCGATGAACTTGGCCGCCGGCTCGGCCGCCTTCAAACGGATGGCGTCTGCGACATCGCTGGCGCGTGCGTATTCGAAGTTGATCATGATGCCTCCATCGCCTGCTGGATGGCCGCGACGATGTTGGGATAAGCGCCACAGCGGCAAATATTGCCGCTCATCAGCTCGCGTATTTCGTCGGCCGTCTTAGCGCGCCCCTCCAACAACAGCCCGACTGCGGAGCAGATCTGACCGGGCGTGCAGTAGCCGCACTGGAATGCATCGTGATCGATAAAGGCCTGCTGCACGACGTGCAGAACGCCGTCCTTTTCGAGACCCTCGATGGTCGTGACGTGCGCACCGTCCTTCATCACCGCCAGTGCGAGGCAGGAATTCACACGCCGCCCATCCACGAGAACGGTGCAGGCGCCGCACTGGCCATGATCGCAACCCTTCTTCGTACCGGTCAGGTCGAGATGATCGCGTAGGGCGTCGAGGAGAGTAGTCCACGGCGCTAGCTTCAGCCGCCTCTCGACACCGTTGACATGCAGCACGACATCGACTTCACGCACCGGGGCAATCGGTGACGAGACAGGCGCACGCATCCGCTCCATTGGGCACCTCCTTGCGGCTGTTGAACAACCCTGCGGTGCCTGAACGGTTCCCGGCGCTTCCCCGCATTGAGGAAATCATGCGGGGCCACGCCAACCTCGCGGCTTTTACGAAATTTGAGCACGAGAGACGCGGTGCACCCGCCCCACCCATTCGGCCGCGGTCGCCACAGCGTTGCCTGCGCACATCAGCCCGGCAAGCGAGCGATCCGCTAGCTCGGCGATCTGTCTCATCAGGACCGGGTGCGGACCTGCGCCGTACATCACTCGTGCTGCGCAGCGATCCTGCGAAACATGGCTATGAATGCCGGCTCCGGTCTCGGAAGAGGAGGAAGCGCCTGATAGCCTTCCCAACCGCCACCGAGAGCCTTGTAGAAGCGTATGTATTCGAGCGCCACACGCTCTCGCGAGACGACAACAAGGTCTTCCATCTCGAACATCTGCCGTTGGGCATCGAGGACGTTGAGAAAATCGGTCAGACCACGGTCGTATCGCTCCGTCGCCAGCTGCACTGCGCGCCGGCTGGCTGAAAGCGCGGAATTGAGAGCGCGAAGGCGCCTCCGCGCTGCGTGGTAGGCAACGAGCGACATATCGACTTCCCCAACCGCCGTCAGGATCGCTTTCTTGTAGCCGACGAGTTCCTCGTGCGTCTGCATTTCCTCGATGGCGATAAGCGCATCCAAACGGCCAAAATCGAGGAACGGCCAGTATCCGGATGGTCCCACCGACCAGATGGAGCCATGGATAGCCGTGCCGCTCGATGGCGTTCCTCGGCCCGGGCCGCCTTGAACACCGAACCCCGTCGTCAAGCCGACCGATGGAAAAAGATCCGCGGTCGCCGCCCCGATCCGCGCGTTCGCGGCGGCAAGCCTGCGCTCCGCATAGCGAATGTCCGGCCTGGTGCGGAGCAGATCCATAGGCGTGCGCGGATCGAGATCATCCGGCACGGCTGGAATGCGGGCTATGCCGAGCCCGGCGATGATGGCCTCGGGAAACGTATCCAGCAGCAAAGCCAAGCGACTTTTCGTGGCGAAAATCGCCGACTCGAGATCGGGAATCCGCGCCTGCAACGTCGCCAGATGTCGCTTGGCGAGCGCCACATCCAGCTCGCTCGTGATACCGCGATCGAACCGGGTGCGCGTCAGGCTCACGGAGCCGCGCGCGGTCGCGACATCGCGTCTGGCATATTCGAGCCGCGACTGCAGGGCGGCGATCTGCACATAGTTGAGGACGACATCGGAGACCACCGTGATGAGAACCGCATTGCGCATCTCGGCAAGCGCTTCGGTGTCGCCCTCGGCAGCCTCGAGCAGACGTCGGTATTTGCCGAAGAGGTCGAGATCCCAGCGCCCATCGAAACCGACGATGCGCTGCAGCGAATCCAAGCCGCTAGTGCTGGATCCAGAGCGAAGTGAATTCGCAACGCGCCCCTTCGTGAGATCGGTGCCGCTGCCCGCGGCAATACCGCCGCTGACGCCGACCTCCGGGAGTCGACCCTGCCGAACCACGACTTCCTGCATGCGCGCCTTCTGCACGCGCGTGAGCGCAATCTCGATGTCGAGGTTGCACGCGATCGCCCGATCGACCAGATCGTTCAATTGTGGGTCGTTGAGCGTCCACCACCACTGAACAATGTGAGGTTTCCACGAGGCTTCTCGCTTGTCCGCGGCAAAGTTCGCTGGAAGGGGTGGATCGGGCGGGAAATAGTCTGGGCCGACCGAGCAGCCTGCAAGCATGACCGTCGTTGCCAGCAAACGAAACCCGGGTCTCAACATCGAGACCTGCCCCTTTCGTTTCACGACCGTCGACGGAGCAGAAAAACGGCAAGACACTTACGTGGAAGCGTCTCCGTTAAAATTCGAACAGAGCACCGCGGCCGGAAAAATCACTGTGATAGAACTGTGATAGACAGGACAGCAGTTCAGCGTGCTGCGGACGCATTGTTGCTTGCAACATTTACAAGATCGCCCTTACCGATCGAGGCGGGCGGGCTTGTAACGACACGGTCAGTTGCCGTGAGACCGTCTACGACTTCGACCTCGACGCCGAGGTTACGGCCTACACTGATTCTCTTCAATGCGATCCTGTTATCGGCTGTCACGACAGCAACCTCGAGCCCGTGTTCCCTGAAAAGCAGCGCACTCGTCGGCACGAGCAAGACCGGTTCCGTGCCCGGTATCTTCAAGCTGACCTGAGAATAGGTGCCCGGCTCGAGCAGCCCATCCGCGTTGTCAGCCTGGAGCTCGACGACCAACGTACGCGAGGCGACGTTGACCGCGCGCGACGTCGTCGCCACGACGGCATGGAATACCTTGTTCGGGTACTGGGGTAGCCGCACCTCCGCCTTCAGTCCGGGCACGATGCCGGCCGTCAAGAGTTGCGGCACCTTCATGAAGATGCGCATCTTGTGCGTGTCGGCCACTTTGAAGAGCTCCGGCGCGCTTCCTCCACCCATGCCGCTGCCAGCATTGATGAGCGCGCCGATGTCGGTGTTGCGGGCGGTTACGGTTCCATCGAATGGCGCAAGCAATCGCTTGAAGCCTTCGAGCGCCTGCAGCCGATTGACTTCGGCCTGGGCAATCTCGGTATTCGCCTTTGCTGCATTGAGCCGCGCGACGGCGCTTTCGTAGTCGGCCCGCTTGGCCTGCTGCTCCTGCACCGAGACAGAGCCCTTTGGGGAATCCCGCCAGCGCGCATAGGTGGTCTCGGCGAACCGCTGCTCGGCCTCTTTCACTTTTACGTCCGCCTTCCTTGCATCGAGCGTCGCCCGTGCAGCGGCGAGCTGCGCATCGAGCTCTGGCGTCTCGATATCCGCGAGCACGTCACCCTTTTTTACGTGCGCGCCGAAATCGAAGTACCAGGCCCGCAAATAGCCGTTCACGCGCGCGTAGATCGGGGACTCGAACCACGCCTGCACATCACCCGGCAGCCCGATCTGCTGGTGACTGTCTCCAACCTTTGGGTTGACGACATGCACCGTCGGAATGGCGGCCTGGTTCGTCCATTCGGCGACCGCGACGTCCTGGCTGTGGCGCGACAGGATCCCCCTCGCGACGCTTCCCGCTGCGAGGAGGACGACGGCGACAGCTGCAATGCGCAACCCTCTGCGCAGCTTCCATCCGGAGGAGGACAGATCATCGGAATTTTGCTGCACCTCTTCCACGTTCTCCCTCGCTAACTGCTCGAATGAAGTGATGCGGGCTCCGGGTTTCCCGGCCGATGATCGCGATTGCGTCTCCCGTGCACGATGCTGAACACCACGGGCACGAAAAAGAGCGTTGCCAGCGTCGCGATGAGCAGGCCGCCAATGACGGCGCGGCCCAACGGGGCGTTCTGCTCGCCGCCCTCCCCGATCGCCAAGGCCATCGGAAGCATTCCGATGATCATCGCGAGAGCGGTCATGATGACGGGACGGAACCGGGTGTAGCCCGCTTCCAATGCAGCTTCGCCGGCGTTGCCGCTCCGCGAGAGCGCTTCGTGAGCGAAACTCACGAGCAACACGCTGTTGGCCGTCGCTATGCCCATGCACATCAAGGCGCCCGTCAAAGCCGGAACGGACAGCGTGGTTCCGGTTAGGAAGAGCATCCACACGATCCCGGCGAGCGCGGCAGGGAGGGCTGTGAGGATGACGAGCGGATCCATCCAGGACTGGAAATTGACCGCGATGACGAGGTAGATGAGCACGAACGCCGCCGCGAGACCGAAGTAGAGCTGCTCGTAGGCGCTACCCATCGTCTCGACCTGCCCACGCATCGCCACGTAGGATCCAGGCGGAAGCGCATTCTTCGTTTGCTCCAGTATCCGGTTGATATCCGCGCTGACGGCGCCGAGATCGCGGCCTTGCACCGCGCCGAATATGTCGATCAACGGCTGGGAGTCGTAGTGTGAAACGAGGCCTGGCGAAGGCCCTAGTCCTATCTCGGAAAGTCCACCCAGCAGCTGGTTCGGGCCGCCCTGCGGAGGCGCTACGGGAACATTGACGAGATCGGACATGGTATCGATCCGATATTGCGGCATCTGCACGACAATCGGATAGGAGACGCCATTGGCGTCGTTCAGCCAGAAGTTCGGCTTGATCTGGCTGCTGCCGGACAACGTGACGAGCAGGCTATTGGCAACGTCGCGCTGGCTGATGCCGACAAGCTTGGCGAGCGACCGGTCGACGGCCACGTTGATCTGCGGATAGCCGAAGTTCTGTTGAATGCGGAGATCGGCTATGCCCGGAACGCCGCTGACCCGACGGAGCAGATCCGTGGCGTAGGCATAGTTCGCATCCTGCTTGGGACCGATGATCTGGATGTCGATGGGCGACGGCAGTCCGAAATTCAGGATCTGAGCGACGATGTCCGCGGGCAGGAACGAGAACGTCACGCCCGGATACTTTTGCGGCAGAACCGTCCGCAGCGTCTTGATGTACTCTTCCGTCGGCGCGTGCTCGGGGGCGAGCGACACGAGGATGTCGGCGTCCTCAGGACCGATCGTCCCGGTGTTGTTGTAGGCGATGTTGATGCCGCTGATGGGCAATCCGATATTGGAGACGATGCTCTTGATCTCGGCTTTGGGGATGATCTGCCGGATGTTCGCGTCGACCTCTCCCGTCAGTCTGGCCGTTTCTTCGATGCGCGTCCCGATCTGCGCGCGCATGTGCATCAGGATGCGGCCCGCATCGACGGTGGGGAAGAAGTTCTGGCCCAGAAAGGGCACGAGGCCGAACGAGACGACGACACAGGCAAGGAAGCCGGCGGCAAACTTGAGAGGGTGCGCAAGCGCCATGCCGAGAAGCGTGCTATAGGTGTCGCGTATCCGACCGAAAGCGCGCTCGAACCCTGCCTGAAATCGCTTGAGGGGATTGCGGCTCGGCACCTTGCGCGGCTCATCCTCGAAGAGGGCGCCCTTCTCGCCATGCTCGTGCAGTAGGTAGTTTGCGAGAGTCGGCACCAGTGTTCGCGAGAGCAGGAAAGAGCCGATCAAGGCAAATGTTACGGCCTCGGCCATTGGCCGGAACAGGTAGCCGACGACGCCGCCGAGTTGCAGCATCGGCGCAAAGACTATGCAGATGCAAACCAGCGTCACGAACGCAGGCAGCACGATCTGCTGTGCTCCATCCATGATGGCCGTTTCACGCGCTTTTCCCTGCTCGAGATGCCAGTTGATGTTCTCGAGCGTTACCGTCCCATCGTCGACGAGAATGCCGACCGCCAGCGCAAGCCCGCCGAGCGTCATCACGTTGATCGTCTCGCCGAACCAGGACAACGCCGTCAGCGAGAAGAGGATGGCGAGCGGGATCTCGACCATGATGATCGCCGTGGAGCGCCAGTTGCCGAGGAACAAGAGGATCATCAGGCCGGTGAGCACGGCAGCGATCACGCCCTCGCGCACGACACCCATGACAGCGGCCTTGACGAAGGTCGACTGATCGCCGACAGCGTGCAGCTCCAGGTCCTTGGGTAGCCCCGCCTTGATGCGGCCAAGCCGCTCCTTGACGCCCGAGATGATGTCGAGCGTCGAGGCCGAGCCCGAATTCAGGATCGACATCAGGACGGCCTTGACGCCGTTGACAAACACCAGGTTCGTTTGCGGCGGCGAACCTTCGTGGGCGTATGCGACGTCGCGAACATAGATGACGGCGCCGTCCGTTCGCTTCAGCGGCAGATCATTGATATGGTCGAGAACCGTCGGGCTCGCATTCAGCGCGACGCTCCATTCGAAATTGCCGATCTTCTCCGTGCCGGCAGGCAAGATCAGGTTCTGCGCCGAGATGGCATTGACGACGTCGTCGGCCGATACGTGATACGCCTGCATGGCCCGCTGATCGAGATCCACCTGGACCTGGAGTATTTTGCCTCCGTATGGCGAGGGCAGCGCGGCGCCGTTCACCGTCGCCAGCTGCGGTCGTATGAAATTCTGACCCAGGTCGAACAGCTGGTCTTCCGGCAGCGACTTGCTCGACAGGGCGAGGTTGAGGATCGGAACGCTCGATGCGCTGTAACGGAGCACGTAGGGCGGCGTGATGCCTTGCGGCAGAAGCTTGAGCACGTTCTGCGCCGCAGCCGTAACCTGCGCAATCGCGGCACCGATGTCGGCGCCCTTCTGGAAATAGATTTTGACGACGCCGAAGCCGTTGAGCGATTGCGACTCGATGTGCTCGATCGAGCTGACCTGCGCCGTCAACTGGCGCTCGTAATAATAGATCACCCGGTCGGACATATCCTTCGGCAACAGGCCCGAATAGGTCCACACGACGCTGACGACAGGAATGTCGATGCTGGGAAATATATCGACGCGAGTACGTATGGCAGCGAGCGTGCCGAAGATCGCAATAAGCAGCGCCAACACGATGAACGTGTACGGACGCTTCAGAGCTACCTCAACGATCCACATCGCGTTTCGCGCTGCCGGGCAGGATCGCTGGCGTCATCCGCCTCAACGTAAGAAGGTTGGGCACTACGTGGCGTGCACGCGGAAAAGACGTGTCCGCCGCCAACATGACAATGTGATGCCAGGAACCTTCAGTTCACGTTAAGAGGCCCGCAAGCATTGCAGGTTTCTCCCCACATAGGGCCTATTTGCGCGCCTTTTCCGCGGCCTTGGGCGCAATGAGGTATCCGAGGCCCCGCACCGTCGATATCGCCACATCGGCACCCGCATCGGCGAGCTCCTTGCGCAGCCGGTGTACATAAACCTCCACCGCATTGGACCCGACGGTACCCGCGATACCGAAAATCTGGTCCTCCACCAGTTTCTTCGCGACGACGTTTCCCGCCCGCCGCATCAGCAGCTCCAGGACGATCGCCTCCCGGTTCGAGAGATGCTGCTTCTTGTCTCCAATGGAAACCTCGCGCGTCTCCGTATTGAGGACGACGTTGCCAACCTGCAGGGAGCGGCCCAGCAAATTTCCTGGCCGGCGCAGCAGGGCCGCAATCCTGGCCACCAGCTCTTCGAGCGAGAACGGCTTCGTCAAATAATCGTCGGCACCGCTGCGGAGTCCAGCGACCCTGTCTTCCACGCCGCTGCGCGCCGTGAGCACCAGAACCGGCAAGGAATTATTCGAGTGGCGCAGCATCCTCAGCAGCGTGGTTCCATCACCGTCCGGCAGTCCGAGGTCCAGGATCAGCGCGGCGTAGTGAATCGTCTTGAGCGCCAGCTCGGCCTCGCGAACGGTGTCGAGCAAGTCGACCTCATACCCGGCCCGGCCGAGACCTTCGCCAAGTAGTGTTGCAAGCTCGATATTGTCCTCTACGACAAGTACCCGCATCGTCAGCTCGACAGTTGTAAAGACGAGGCCAACTGCGCGCCGGGCGGCGCCAACGGCAGGGCGATCGTGAAATTGGCGCCGCGCGCCGGACGGTTCTCCACCGAGACGCTGCCACCGTGCGCATTGACAATGCGCTTCACGATGGCAAGGCCGAGCCCTACACCGCCGCCCTTGCTGCCGTCGCGTCTCCAGAATCGTTCGAATATCAGGTCGCGATTGGCATGCGGAACCCCGGGGCCTTCATCGAGGACGCTCACGCAACCCCGCCCATCCACGACGATCTCGAGCGCCGTACCCTCCGGCGTGTGACTGAGCGCGTTCTCGACGAGGTTACGCACCGCGCGGCGAAGCATCTCTGCGTTACCGGCGACCACGACGGGATCCTCCGGTGCCGTAAAGGCGATGGATTTGCCCTGCGCAAGCGCCAGGGGCGCGATCGAGGAGACGACGTCGGCCGAAACCTCCTTCAGGTCGAACGTCTCCCGGCTATCGACGATGATGGACTCCATCTCGGCCGCATCGAGCAACTGGCTTACGACACGGCTCATATTGGCGATGTCGCGCTGCAACTGATCGGCCGGAAGCCGGTCGGCAAGTACGTCAACGCGCGCTTGCAGTACGGCAAGTGGCGTACGCAGCTCATGGGCCACGTCGGCCGCAAACTCCCGTTGCCGTTTGACGCCGATCTCGACACGCTCGAGTGCCTGATTGATCGCTATCACCAGCGGGCGTATCTCACTTGGAATGTCCGCCGTCGGCAGTCTCGTGTCGAGGCGCTCCACACTGATGTGTTGTGCCTGCTCGGACGCATGGATGAGAGGCCGCATGCTCCGGCGAAGAATGAAAATGTCGATGGCGAGAAGCCCCAGCAGGATCGGTATCGTCGTCCAGCCGACCTTCCGCAGGAAGTTCCCGACGACGTCGTCGACAAGGACATCGCGGTGAGCCAGATCCTCCGATACCTGCACCCATACGTATCTGCCTCCGATCTCCTTTCGCAGGCTCGCCCCGGAAATGGGCTGCTCGACACCGGAGATCTCAAAAAACGTGACCTTGTCGGAGTTCTTATCGATCGGGGCGATGGGCACGTCGTCGCCGCGCGAGGAAAGCAACACACGCCCATTCTCGTCGAGAATGGCGTACGCATATCGGCCGTACGCCGCGGAATACTGGTCGCGGAGCTTTCGCGGCGTATTCAGCACCACCGAATTGTCGGGGCGGATTTCTATCTCCCGCGCCAGCGCCTCGGCTTGGACCTGCATGGAGCCGTGCTGCAACTCTTCGATATCAGCGTAGAGCAACAGGTAAAGCACCAACGGCAAAACGATGGCCGTTGTGATGATGGCCATCGCGTGCAGCAGCACTATTCTCAGCGATATGGATCTGAAGCGGAACACGCGCTCGACTCTACGTTGGGTGCATGGATGAGAAGTTCGTCGCTGCTCCTGCTGCCAAGCTTGGCTTACGCTTACCGATCGGAAAGGAGTGCGGATATTTCGCCGCGTGCCGCTTGGTAGCGCAGCTCCGCCTCCATGAGGTTGCCGATGAGCTCGAGCCCATTGATCTTGCTTTCGATCCGCGTACGCGTGGCGTCCAACAAGTCGACCACGGTGCCGCCGCGCAGTTTATAGGAATCTTCCGCCATCCGCTTGAGGTTGGAAAGTCGGGGCTCGACGTTCGTCCTGTAGTTCGCGAGCGCTGCCGACCGCTCTCGCATCTGAGCCGCGTATTTTATCACGTCGGCCTCGACCTCCGCTTCAACGAGACGGCGGCGCAGGGCCGCTGACCGCGCCTCGGCTTCTGCCTTCTGCACGCCTCCCTCCCGCGTATCGAACAGGGGAAGCTCAACCGTAAGGCCGACACTTGTCGTCGCACCGTACGGGCTCTCGGTCCAGAAGCGCCCGGCATTGAGGGATACCTCGGGGAACCGCTCACGCCGGGCGGTTTCGACGTTCGCACGCGCATACGTTTCGTCCCTTCTGGCCGCCGTGAGGCTGGGATGCTCGGCCAAAAACTCATCGTACGCCTTCGGCAAAGCGACGCGCCATGGACGCAGCTTGCTGGTGCCTCGCGGCCGCCAGTGTTCGAATCCCAGCAACGCGGCCAGCTGCCCCTGCCTGCCGGCGAGATCGGCCTTAGCCTCGCCGATCTCGGTTCTCCATGCGGCACCTTCGACATCGATCCGCAGAAGATCGTATTCGCTCGCCATTCCAGCCGCCTGCCGGCCCTTCACCAGCTCCTGCAAACGGCCAAACTCTTTCTGCCGCTCGTGCAGCACTGCGAGCTTTTCCTGGGCGACCAGCAGTCCGATGTAGGCGGCCCCCGCCTCCACGGCGCGATTGATATTTGAGGCGGTAACCCGCGCTTCGGCAGCATAGATGCCCCGCTCAGCCGCTTCGATCCGCGCCCGTCGCTGACCGCCGAGCAGAAGCGGAATTTCCAGCCCGACGTTATGCGCCTTGCGGCTCGAGAAATTCGTCTGCTCTCCGGGCTGATACTCGCCGTCGTAGGATGCTTTCGGATTTGGATAGGCACCCGCGGTCGTCCGGTCGGCACGGGCCAGCGCGATCTCCTGGCGATCCAGCGCCGCCCGCGGATTGGCTTGATATGCGATGTCGATCACATCGGCGAACGAAATGGCATCGGGAAGCGATTGCGCCAGCGCTGCCGCAGGTAGGCACAATGCAGATAGAAGAATGATGGATGGACGCATCAGACGGCAAGCTCCCGGGTTACGCTTACGACGCGACGGGCTATGAGGCTGTAGAAAACGGGAAGAACGAACAGAGCCACCAGTAGCGTGGTCGACATTCCGCCGACGATCACCAGCGCGAAGGGGCGTTGCGTCTCGCTGCCGACACCCGACGACATGGCCATTGGCAAGAGGCCGAGAAGCGCGAGCATCGACGCCATGAGAACCGGGCGCATCCGATCGACTGCGCCGTCGACGAGTGCCGTACGCAAATCGTGCCCCGACCGGCGCAGATCGTCGACAGCGGACAGAACGAGCACGCCCATCAGCGATACCTGGCCCAGCAATGCGATGAAGCCTATCGCGGCGCTCACCGAGAGATGCACGCCCGTGGCCAGCAGCATGAAGGCGCCGCCCGTCATCGCAAATGGCACCGTCGCGATGACCACCAGCGCGCTGACGACGCTGCGCATCGCCGCGTACAGCAGACCGAAGACGAGAACGAGCGCGATGGGAACGATCAACTTCAGACGGTTTGCGGCACGGTTCTGATTTTCGAACTCTCCGCCCCAGACGAAGTAGTGTCCGTCCGGCGGCGAGACATTGGCATTGACCTTGGCAATCGCTTCCTCGACCACAGAGCCCATGTCACGCCCCTCGACGTTGAACTTCAGGGCCAGGAAGCGGACGTTGCCCTCGCGCACGATGGAAGCAGCGCCGCTCCCGATCTTGATATCCGCGAGCTGACCGAGCGTCACGCGACCGCCGTGCGGCGTGGTGATGGTGAGGTTCGCTATCTTCTCCGTGTCATCGCGGGCGGTCTTTGCGAACAGCAGGCGCACGGGAACAGGCCGCTCCCCTTCCCATAGCTGGGTGGCAACGCGCCCCGCCAATGCCGTCTCGATGGTGCGGCCGGCATCTTCCACCGGGATACCGGCACGGGCGAGAGCCTGGCGATCGAGCGAAATCTGTAGCTGCGGAATGAAGGTATCGCGGTAGAGATCGAGCTCGGTTACACCGGGCACTTCCTCGATGGCGGCACGGGCCTTCATCAGTGTCGCGCGCATAGCCGTCAAGTCCTCGCCGAATATCTTCAGGACGACTTTGCCGCGCACGCCGCTGACGGCCTCCTCGACGCTGTCTTTGATCGGCTGAGAGAAGTTGAAGCGAACGCCCTTGATCGCCGACAGCGTGTCTCTCAACGCCTGCACCAGTTGCGGCTTTGCGAGCCCAGGCCGCCAATCCTTGTCCGGCCGCAGGCGCACAAAGGTCTTGACCATGTTCACGCCTTCGTTGTCCGTGCCGTCCTCCGGCCTGCCGTGCTCACTATGGACGTCGATCACCTCCGGCACCTCCGCCAGCCGCTGGTGGATCTGCTGCAGGACCGCCTGCGCGTTCCCCATGGATATGCTTGCAGGCATCTCCGCGAAGATCGCGATGTCGCCCTCGTCGAGCTCCGGCAGAAACTCGCTGCCCAAGTGCGTGGTCGCCATCGCACCGGCGACCATGAGCAGGACGGCGAGAGCAATGACGGAGGTACGATTTGCGAGGGAGCGTTCAAGCGTGGCGCGATATGTGCCACGCAACGCAACGATCCAGCCCGGCTCCGCAAGGCTCGCGTGTTCGGGGCGAAAGGCGAAGGCGCAAAGCGCCGGCACGAGCGTCAGCGAGAAGACCAGCGCACCCGTGAGGGCGAATGCGTACGTGAGCGCCAGAGGACGGAAAAGCCGGCCTTCGACCGATTGCAGCGTGAAGATGGGCAACAGAGCCGCGATAATAATGAGCATCGCGTAAAGTGTCGGCCGCCCTACATCGACGGCGCATTTCACGACGAGCTTGATGACCGCGCGTCGGTCGGGGGGCCGCTGATTGTGAATGGCATGGATGACATTCTCGACCAGCACGACCGCGCCATCGACGAGAATGCCGAAGTCGATCGCACCCATCGATATGAGATTGGCCGGCAGGCCTAACGCATAAAGCCCGGTGAAAGCCACGAGCAGCGACAGCGGTATGACGACCGCGACGATGGCCGAACCGACTTTGCTCCGCAAGAACAGCCATACCACGCCCACAATGAGCAGGAAGCCATGCAGAAGATTGTCATGCACGGTTGAGAGTGTGTGCTCGACGAGAACGCTGCGGTCGTGCGCAGCCACGATGCGCATGCCCTTGGGGAGGATCTTGTTGTTCAGCTCCTCGACCTGCCGATGGATACCATCCAGAACAACGGAAGGATTTTCCCCCCGGCGCATGAGCACGAGGCCTTCCACGATCTCCTTGTGATCGTTCCACGCCACCGAGCCGCGCCGTGGTGTGGCTGCCTGTTTGATGAGGGCGACATCGCCGACGGTGAGCGCGGTGTTGTCCTTCGACCTCAAAGGAATTTTCTTGATGTCCTCGGCCGACTTCAGGAAGCCGAGCCCGCGGATCGTCAGCTCCTGATCGCCCTGCTGGAGGAAACCACCGCCTACGTTCAAATTCGCCTTGGCAATGGCCTCTTCCAGCTCCCGGATCGTCAGGCCGGCGGCGTATAGCTTGCTCGGGTCCGCTTCGACGTGGATCTCTTTCAGGAAGCCGCCGAAAGGAACGACGTCCGCAACGCCCTGCACCTGCCGCAGGACACGGGTAACGGTCCACTCCATCTCCGAGCGGAGCTGATAGAGATCGTACACGGCGCTCGTCAGGCGGAACCGGTAGATCTTGCCCAGCGGCGTTGCCTCGGGCGCCAGGGAGGGCGTTACGCCTTCTGGAAGCTCGGCGCCCGCCATCCTCTGGCCCACCACCATGCGGCTGAGGAACGGATCGGCGCCGTCCTCGAACACCAGAGTGATGATCGATAAACCGAAGAGGTTCTCGCTGCGCAGGAGCATCATGCCCGGCGTACCGTTCAAGGCGCGTTCGAGCGGAACCGTTACCTGGCGTTCGATTTCCTCGGCCGCATAGCCGGGCATCTGCGTGATGACTTGCACCTGGGCATTGGTGACGTCAGGGTAGGCTTCGATCGCGGTGTTGCGATACGCGTGGAAGCCAAACAACGCCACCATCAGGCTCAGGATGACGACCGTGGCCCGGCCGCGGACGCATTGCTCGATAGCGAGTCGGAACATGTGATCGCCGCGTCAGAGCAACTGCTCGGAGCTGTTGTCGAGCAACAGCGCACCTTTGACGACGACTTTCTCCCCCGGCTGGAGGCCGTGGGTAACGATCACGCGTCCGTTGCGCGACGCGCCGATCGTGACCGAACGCGGCTCAAGACGGCCGTCCTTGTCCTGCACGTAGACAATGTAGTTTGCGCTATCCTTGATCAGGATCGCTTCGACCGGCAGGCTCAAATACCGGTCCGACGGATTGTGCAACCGCACGTCCGCTTGCATGCCCGACAGAAGCGGCGCCGTAGGCCCCTGCAGCGCCAGATAGACGGGAAGGCGGCGCTGCTCCCCATCGATCACCCGTCCGATTTTTTCGACGATGGCATCGTAGCTCGCGCCGGCTGCTCGGATGGAAACCTGTCCGGTCAGTCCGACCGCAATCGAATCGATCTGGCTTTCGGGAACGTCCGCGACGATCCATAGCTGCTTGGGATCGCCGATATCGACGAGTGCCTCGCCATCGGGCGATGCAATGCCGCCCATTTTGGCGCGAACATCGGTGACGACGCCGCTCGCCGGCGCGCGCAACTCGAACTGATCGCCCGAGCCATCGCCGAGCACCGCAGCGGCGCGCCGTGCCCGTTCGAGCTCGGCACGCGCCTCGCGGACACCGGTCTCCGCGGCGAACCTTTCGACCTCCAATCCCACGCCCTTGGCCATCATCGCGTTCTGGCGGTTCAAGAGGTCTTCGGCGGCGGCGGCGCGTGCGGCCGCCTGCTCCAACCCCGCGCGGATCGCTGCGATCTCGCCCCCGCGCAGGGTTATGAGTGCCGCGCCTTCGCTGACGACGTCGCCCGGGCTCACGTGGACCGCGACGACGCGCGCCTGTGCGGGGCTATTCACCGCGGCCAGCGCTTGCGGGCGAAATGTGACACGGCCCGGCATGACTTCTCCGAACTCGCCCTTCCGAGCCGAAACGGTCTCGATGGTGAGTGCATCGGCCGGGCGCTCGACATCCCTTTCGCTCGCCGAAGCGTTCGTATTGCTGCCCGCCTCCGTACACCCGCCCAGGAGGGCGCAACACACGGCCCCAGACAGTGCAACCGCGCAGATACGCTTCATTTTGGCCGGGCCCCTCGCCAAACGTGGAATCGTTTGATGCGGGAAACATGTTGGGGCGAGCTGACAAAATCCTTACAAAGCCTCAGCTCATCATGCCCCAGCGCGGGGTCCTCCCATAGGCGCTGCGCGAGATGAGAAGCGCGCGCGCACGCGACGTCTCCACTCCAGAGGTCCTGTAAGGATTTTGTCAGCTCGACTTCCGAGGTTCTCTGGCGACCCGCGGATAGAACCCGCGGTGAACACGCTGTGAACCGGGGCCAAACGGCGTGGCATCCAGGAGACGAAATGCCAGATCTATCTTTCTACCAATGGGCAAACGCTCTTAAGGGCTATGCGCTGGCATTGGGTATTGCTTTCGCCGTTGTGATGATTGTCCTTTGGTGGCGGCGCAGCCAGCAGGCCCAGACAATCGATCGGAAGGTCCAGGCGTTGCGCGCATATACGGGCTATCTCCTCAACGTCAACGAGAAGGCCGATCTGCGCCGCCGAGCCGAAATCGGCCGCCAGGAAGAACAGGACACGCACCATGATTGGTTGCTGTCGTATCTTCTGTCGACCTGCAACGAGGTATTGCTCCTCGATCCGACGCCGGAGTGGCACAAAGTGCTACGCCGCCAACTTGAGCCGCATCGCGAAGCCTTGGCCGAGGGCATACCCTTGAAAGACGCTCCATTGCTTTCGGACGCGACGCTGAGATTGGTCGATGAAGTCGTTTGCGCACCGATGTCGCGAGGAGGCTCGCCAGCTTCAATCGCTCAGCGTGCCGCGTCGCCGTAATCGCACTTTAGTCGTGCCCCTCAACGACGCTTGCGTCATGCTCGGCCTATGCCGGCAGACGCTCTATCGCATGGAGAAAGGCGAGGAGATCGGTTTCATCCGCATCAGGGGGCGCACGCTTGTGCCCGCGTCAGAGCTGGAGCGGATTGCTGGTTCCAGCACACACCATTGCGTGGGCGACCTGGTGGGGAGCTGAAAAACGCAGACCGAAGAAAATTCAACTATTCCTGGTACTTACGCGATAGAAATGGCGCCCCGTAGGGAAGGTATTTATTTCAACGAAATCATTGCAGTACCAGACAGAACTTCCGACGAAATCTCTCACAGCTTCTTATAGTGCCGTTTGGCGTTTCCCAACCCGACGGGCGTGAACGACGTCGGCTCTTGGAAGCAGACCCGACGGCGCACTCGAGTTGCATCTAGTCCGCTGCGCGCCCGTAGCAGACTTCAGTTTGTCCGCTGGGGCCTCGCGGAAGTCTGCTGCGCCGAGAAAGCGGTCATTGCCGGTTCTATCCGCGCTAGTCGCGCACTGCTAGCCGCATTGGGCAGCTGAAATCTCAGCAAGCGGAAGTTCACCCGGAGCCAAATGCTATTGGAGCCGCTCGACCAGCATGGACCAGTAATATTCGGCGGCACCTTCGAAGGTGAGCTTCGGTTCGTCGTTCAAGGCCATGCGGTGCATGCCCATCATTGCCTTGAGGTGCATGCCCTGCCCATCTGTCTCGATGCTGAGACTCTCATTGATGCCGTTGCCCTCCCGCCGCGCATTGCTTGAATAGGTGATGCCGTCGCCGATGAAACCGCCGCGCGCGATCCGGCATTCGGCGACGTGCTTGCCGTCCCGATATAGGGTAGCCGTGAAGCTGTCGGCGTCGATGCGCCGGAAATTCGTCTGCAGGCCGGCGTTGCGCCCTTCCAGCTCGGCGAGCGAGCCTTCGAAGAACCGCGCCATAAATTCGAACGCCTCGTCCAGATGGCGGTCCTTGTCTGGTCGGTGAACTCCTTCTTGACCCTCAAATTGCTCGAGCGCGGCAGCGCGGCGAATCCGCCGGCTGCCTTCGGTGTCACGGCCACAGCGCGGCGCGCGGGCGCGGTGCCATGACGGCTGGCGGCAGTCTTGATTGCTTTCACCACATCGAGGAACGCTTCATCGAGATTAGGCCACGTGCTGATGGCTTTGCCGTCCCTGGGCGCCGCATTGAGTTTGCCGAACGGCGCCTCATGCCAGTCACACGGTCGCACCACGACCGGAATCACGCGAACCTTGGCCGCCTCGTCGCTCCATCGCCCGAGTCATCTCGATGTCGTAACAGTAATCGGAGGCGAGGAAGTCGGGGCTGACGAGCAGCAGTATGATGTCGGCCCTCTCAAGCTCCTCGCCGATCCGACCGGCGAACTCATCGCCGACACGATGCGGCGGTCGTGCCAGGTTTCGAGGACGCCCTGGCGCTTCAGCATCGCAAGATGCACCTCTAGCCTGTCGCGAAGAACCTCGTCGTTGTGCGAGTACGAGAAGAAAAGCACGGCCATGACGCGTTCCTGAAGTTAATGTTTGGCTGCCGCCTGCGGGTCCGTGACGAGCATGTCGGCTCGTTGATCAGAGAACGGCTGCTAATCGGACACCGGGTGCACAGTCGTAGCGTTCGTAAGGGGATGCGTCGATCTTTGGCCTAGCCTCGCTTTAGGCCAATCCAGCGCGCGAACCAGCGATATACGCGCTGCAGGAGGGCCTCTTGGAAGGGTGCGGGTGGGGCCAGCGGCGGGGCCTCAACGCGCGCCGCGTCCAGCCTATCGCAGGCCTGGGTGGCTCGTATCTGGGCCTGCGTGAAGGCGTAGCTCCATTGGACCTTGCCCGCCTCGATCCAGCAGTGCGACTGGCAAGGCAAGGACCAGTTGCCGATCGACGGATAAAGCGAAACTTCGTCGCGCGTTGCGTCAGGCGCCACTTGGCGGGATTGAGCGGTGTGACGACCTCCTCCCCGCACCCGCAGCAGCACAGGTGCGCGGCGGTCTTGTAGCGCTCGGAAACGTAGAGGATGCCCGGCTCGATCACCTCCGGAAGAAACTCGACAGGACATGGTCTGAGGCGCGCGATCCGGGTCATTCTTCCACATCGTTGATGAGTTTGCCGCTGGCGATCGAATAGCCCAGATAAGCCGCTTGCCGCAGATCATGATAGATGCCGCGGTACTGCTTCCAGCGCATCACGGCGAGCGCGGCGTTGACGGCGTTCAGTTCCGGGATCTGGATGTTGGAGGCGTATTCGTTGGCTGCCGCGTTCCCGTCGGCGAAGAAGATGTGGGGCGCGGCCTGCTCGCGGTTTTCCGGAGTGCTCAGAACAGTACGCACGGTGCCGGTGATCTTGCCATCGACCACCATCACCCCCATGCCAACGTCGGCGAAGGGAATGCCCTTCTTGACCCGATGCTCCACGATGATGCGCTTCTGGTCTCCCCTGTCCATGCACAGGAAGACGAAGGTCATGTCGTCGAGGAGAGTGAGGCTCGAGGCGTCGATGGCGACGGGGTGGCGAACGATGCCGCGCCGCATGTTGTCGTAGATGCCGGCAAAATATCGACCTTGAGCGGCTTCTCGCGCAGGCGGTCAATGGGCGGCGCGCCCGGGGCGCCCGGGACGCGGAACTCAAAGTTCCGAGACGAGCTGCTAAATGAAGAAATCTTCACGACGATGCGGGCGGCGCAAGTGCTGATCGAGAATTGGAGACAGCATTACAACGCCGTCAGGCCACCCTCATCCCTTGGCTATCGTCCGCCGGCGCCAGAAGCGATCTTGCCGCCAGCGCCTAGTCTGCCCTACGCTCCGCTTCGGCCAGCCCAAACGCTGGCTCGCCATGGCCGGGTTCTAACTTAGATCCTGGTATCGTTCTGAGGGGCAGGCCAGAACCCTTCCGCCTTTAGGGCCAGGACTGTCCGAGCGACAGCATCTTCGAATGCAGTAGCAGTGTCGTGTTGAAGTAGTAGGTCATGAAAGATTCGCTGCTTGCATTCCCTTGGTCGTTCCGCCGGATGCTCAGACGCTCGGCCAGGTATGAGATCCCCGGTTGAGCCATACGCGACGATACAACGAAACCTCTGCACCCACCTTGACCCCGATCAACTCTGAATAGGTCGTCTCGGGATAGGAGCTAGGCGGGCAGGGGCCGAATGGTGGCTGAATGGAATTGGAGACCAGAACCCCCGGGCTGCCCGGGGCCGTCGTCGCCCTCTTATATGTTTTGGCGGCGCTCTCGCCAATGTTCGCCGCTGTTGTAACTGAGATCGAGCCGGCCAGTGCTGGGAGCGAACTTGCGACTGCTCTGGGGCTGACGGCCGCGGCACTGCTGTTTCTGCAGTACCTGAGCTCGGGGCGCTTCGAAAGCATCTCGGGCCGCATGGGCATTGACCGCACGATGGGCTTTCATCGCATCGCGGCTTACGTCCTTCTAATCTTTGCGACGCTGCATCCACTTCTCTACCTGTTGAACATGTTGCTCGCTGACCCCGTCGTCGCTTGGCACCGCCTTCTGGATATGCTGGCCAGTCCGAGGTTGCGCACGGGTGTCATCGCTCTCGCAGGTCTGATCGTAATTGTATGCCTCGCTACGATCCGTACGCGGCCATTCATGCGCTACGAACTGTGGCGCATCACGCATGGACCGCTCGCCATTGTCGTCGCCGCCTTAATTCTCCATCACGCTGTCACGGCGGGCGCCTACAGTGCCGAAACCGTGCTGCGTATCGTCTGGTTTGTTCTCGCTGCGGCCGCGGCAGCTACGGCGCTCTTGGTCTATGTCGTGAGGCCCTGGCGCATGTGGCACGAGGATTGGCGTGTCGAACGCGTTCGGCGCGTCGGCGAGCGCGTCGTCGAGATGATCCTGCGCGGTCCACGAACAACACAGCTGCGATTTCGTGCCGGGCAGTTTATCTGGATGACTATCGCCCCAAAGCGCCCGCCCTTCCACGATCACGCGTTCTCGATCGCTTCCTCTCCCGCTGATCTGCCGCGACTTCGGCTGGTGATTGGCGAGGTGGGAGACTGCACCCGCACCTTCGAACGAATTGCCCCCGGTACCCCCGTCGCGGTCGACGGTCCGCACGGCAGCTTCTGCCTCCCTCCTAATGCATCGCAGGTAATCCTCATCGCGGGCGGAGTTGGCATCGCCCCGCTTCTCGGAATTCTGGAAGCTGCCGCCGCAGGGCGCGACGCCAGACCGTATCGCCTCCTCTATGCAGTGAGAAAGCAGAACGGCTTAGTCTTGAAGGATCGATTGCGTGAACTGCAGTCGCAGCTCGATCTGTCGATTAGCTATCTTGTCGAAGATCACCCGCGGCAGGCAGATTGCGAGGCTGGGCCACTGCGCGCATCTTTCGTTGAGAGACTCGTTGGAGCCTCAGATCCGCGCAGCGCGGTCGCGCTCATTTGCGGCCCCCCGCGCATGATGGAGGTTGCCGCCGACGCCCTGTTAGATGCCGGCGTCCCCCCGGCCTCCATTCTTTATGAACGGTTCGACTATGGCGCCGGAAAAGGGCGGCTAGACCGTGCACGGCAGCGGCAGGCACTGGGCGTGTTTCTGGCTTTGGTCGTTGCCATGATAACCTTCAGCCTTCGTTAGCATATCACTGCGGCGATAGGCCCACGAGATAGTCGGCGATGGCAGCGCGTGTCTGCGCATCGTCGGAATGGTGCTTCTGGAGAAACTTCATGAGTGCCGCTGAGCGGGCCTCGGCGCTCTCACCTTCGAGACGTCGCGCCAATGTGCTGGCTCGCGGGTGACAGCTTGCGCATTCCGCCTCGAAGGCGGGCGCGCCGGCAGCGGCGGCGTTCCGCGGCAGAAAGCATGCCAACACAATCGCCCACGACAATATTCTTACCAAGTCGATTTTCGCCACTGTCGGGCACTTCAAGGGATTTGGCCCCAAGATCACCGGCACCGCTTGCGCGAGGACTTGCGCAAGTTCTGCGCCGGCCCTGCCCAACCGCGATCGCAGGCGCATTTGTCGAGCGTCATGGCTACGGCAGACGGCCACATTTGTGGCAACGGATATGCCGCAGTTTGTTGTGACAGTGGTGATAGCTGCGAGTGCCCGCGAACTGAACCAGTGCGACCGAAGTTGAGCCAGTCGAGGAGACACCCGCATGATCGGCGCGGCGGGCGCACGCACCATCGGTGCCGCAATTACGGTGGCCATCAGTATGGGTCTAAGACGGCCCATTTGATCCTCCCTGAGTTAGTCGTGTTTGTGCGGTGGGCACGAGCCCGAGCCACTGGCGTCTGTTTACACAGCGAGCCTTGCGATGAGGGACGATTGCTCGTCCGGTAATCTCGCGGCCCAGACGGGCACGGGCAGGCGCCCGCGACGAGCAGGATCGAAAAGACGAGCGTCAGATAGTCGATCATGCCGCTGCCGGGACCCCCGTTTCAGTCGCGTCGATTTGTGCGAGTCGACCAAAGGCGTTGACGGGCTCGGTCCAGAAAGTGAGGTTGGGGATGGCGGCTTTTGAGCGAATGTCCTCCAGGACGGAGCTGAGCCGCGAGCGCGGAAGGATGAGGACGAGCACGCCTTGCGCCAGTCGGCCGCGCACGCGCTCTTGCACACTCGCTTTGCCGAAGTCGTGGCCGTGGCCCTCCGCTCTCCAGGTTGTGAAGCCGGACAGCGGCGGGTCTGCATTCAACAAGAGCTCGACGATGTGATCTTCCGCAGCGGGCGGATAGACTAGCGTCAACTTGCAAGCGGATTGATCCATGACAGACTCCGTATTTCCGAGGATGGCGATCGCGTCGCCACACCGAAGCGGCGGAAGAGGATAGGCAGCAGAACGAGGGTGAGGGCCGTTGAGGTGATAAGACCACCGATCACGACGATTGCGAGCGGCTTTTGGATCTCGGAACCCGGTCCGCTGGCAAACAGCAGTGGAACCAGACCAAAAGCGGCGATGCTCGCCGTCATGAGCACGGGACGCAGGCGCCGCAGAGAACCTTCGAACACCACCTGTTCGAGCGGCATGCCGGCGACGAGGAGCTGGTTGAAGTAGCTGACGAGGACCAGACCGTTCAGAACGGCGATGCCGAGCAGCGCAATGAACCCGACCGATGCCGGCACCGACAAATACTCGCTTGCCACCCAGAGCGCGAGAACGCCGCCGATCAGAGCAAACGGAACGTTGGCTAGGATCAGCACAGCCTGGCGCACCGAGCGTAGGGTCGCAAACAGCACGAGGAAGATGAGCGCCAGCGCGATCGGAACGACGATTGCGAGGCGCGCGGCTGCTCGCCGCTGATTCTCAAACTCGCCGCCCCAAACGAGGCGGTAGCTGGGGGGAAGCTCCACCGCGGTCGCAACTACCTTCTGAGCATCCTCGACGAAGCCAACGAGATCGCGCCCGGAAACGTAGGCCTGCACAATGGCAAAGCGCGAAGCGTTCTCGCGGTCCACCTTGACGAGGCCCGCCGTGCGATGCAGTCGGGCGATGTCGCCGATGCGGACGAGGCCGCCGTCTCCGGCGGCCAACTGACTCTGCATGAACAGCTCGGGCGCTCTGCGCAGTGCCTCAGCTCCGCGGATCACGATGTTGGTCCGCTTCTGCGCCTCGGCGACGATGCCGGCCGGTGCACCCTCCAAAAGCGCGCGCAGCTCGTCCTCGATACGCGTCACAGATAAGCCCGTGCGTCCTGCCGTGAGGCGATCCACGTCGATCTGCAGATAGTCCACCGTATCGTTGGAAGCCGTGAACACCTCGGACGCCCCTTTGACCCCAGCGATCGACGCTTGGACGCGACCAGCAAGCTGGGCGAGCTGCTTGAGATCCGGCCCGAAAATCTTCACCGCCAAGTCGCCGCGCGCGCCGGTCAGCATCTCGGAAGTGCGCATCTCGATCGGTTGCGTAAAGGCGAACTCGACACCCGGCAGCTCGGTCATGGCTGCGCGCAGCTGGTCCAACAACCACTCCTTATCCGGCACGCGCCACTGGTCCTTGGGTTTGAGGACCAGGAACGCGTCGGTATCGTTGGGGCTCATGGGGTCGAGCCCCAGCTCATCAGAGCCGACGCGCGCTACGACGTGGTCGACCTCCGGCACCTTCTCTAGAAGGACGCGCTGAATGCGCAGGTCGGTCGCAACGCTTTCCTCAAGGTTGATCGAGGGGAGCTTGGTCGTTTGCATGATGACCGACCCCTCGTCCATGGTCGGCATAAACGACTTACCGACGGCGAGATATGCAAAGGCCATTACGGCCGCTCCGGCGGCAGCGGCGACGTAGACGGGCATAGGATGTGCCAGGCAAAAGCGCAGAAGTGGGCGGTATCCGGCCTCGATGACGCGCATCAAGATCGGGTTCTTATGGGCGCTGCCGCGCAGGAAGAGCGACGACAGAGTCGGGATCAGGGTGAGTGAGATCAGCAGCGAGCTCGAAAGAGCAAAGATGATAGTAATCGCCACGGGCGCGAACAGCTTGCCCTCAAGCCCTTGAAGCGAGAGCAGCGGCAGGAAGACTAGGCAGATAATAATGATGCCCGAGGCAACCGGCGTGACGACCTCTGCTGCCGTCTGGTAGACTTGACGCAAGAGCGGAATGCGCGTGTCGTCCGCATGATGATTGAGACGCTCGACCGTATTCTCGACAACGACAACCGCAGCATCGACGATGAGGCCGATGGCAATGGCGAGCCCTCCGAGGCTCATGAGGTTTGCGGACATGCCGAAGAGCTTCATCATCAAAAATGTGGTGAGCGCAGCCATTGGCAGCGTGACCGCCACGACGAGGGAGGCGCGTAGGCTTCCGAGAAAAGCGAGCAGCAGGATGACGACCAGCACCGTCGCTTCGATCAGTGCTTTGGTGACGGTACCCACGGCGCGTTGAATGAGGTCAGAACGGTCATAGAAGACTTGCAGCGTTACGCCTTCCGGTAAACTTGGCTTTAGCGTTTCGAGCCGCGCTTGCACGTCCTTTACGATCGCGCTGGCATCGGCGCCGCGCAGCGAGAGCACGAGGCCCTGCACTGCTTCGCCGCGTCCATCCTTGGTGACGGCTCCATAGCGGGTGAGGCTACCGATGCCGACCGTGGCGACATCCTGCATTCGCAATACCTTGCCGCCTTCCGACCTGAGGACGACCTGCTGTAAGTCCGCTGGCGTGCGAATGGCGCCCTCAGAGCGCACGACGATCGCCTTCTCACCGTCGGAAAGTCGCCCAGCACCGTCATTGCGATTGCTCGACGCGATCGCATCTTTGATATCGGCGACACTTAATTCCGCAGACGCCAGCGCCGCGCTGTCGGGCACGACCTCGAACGTGCGCACCAAACCGCCGAGCGCATTGACGTCGGCGACCCCCGGTATCGTCCGGAGAGCTGGGCGGATGGTCCAGTCGAGCAGACTGCGGCGGTCTTCCAGCGAGAGGTTGCCGCCCTCGATGGTGAACATGAAAACGTCAGACAGCGGCGTGGAAATCGGCGCGAGCCCGCCGGAAACGTTGGATGGTAGCGCGTCCCTGGCGCCGGCCAGTCGCTCAGCCACCTGCTGGCGAGCCCAATAGATGTCCGTGCCGTCCTCGAAGTCGATGGTGATGTCGGCAATCGCGTACTTCGCCGACGAGCGCAGGACGGTCTGGCGCGGAATGCCGAGTAGTTCTAGCTCGATCGGCGCGATGACTCGGGTCTCCACCTCCTCAGGCGTCATCCCCGGCGCCTTCATAATGATCTTCGCCTGGATAGATGAGATATCCGGGAAAGCGTCGATGGGTAGGTGCAGAAAGGAATAGCTGCCCGCGACGGCGACCAGGAGCGTGCACAGCAGCACGAAGGCCCGTTGCGTGAGTGCCAACTCGACTATACGGCGCAGCATCGCTTACTCCGCACCAATCATGTTTTCGAGCTGAGCAAGCCCTGATACGGCGATCTCCTGCCCCGCTGTGAGGCCACCTCCGATCGTGGCCGCGCGTAGCGTCTTGCCCTTGAGGACTACGGGCTGCACGGCAAATCCCATTTCCGTTCGCACGAAGACACTGGCAGCCGCGCCCAGCCAAACAACCGCTTGTGCGGGAATCTCGACGCTGCTGATGGCGGCCTGTTTATGTATGCTGAGGGTCACCATCTGCCCCGGAATGAGACCGGCCGAACCGAGGATGGTGCCGGTGAGTGTGCTCGAGCGAGTCTTCGGATCGAGCGTGTGCCCAACCGAAAGGACCTTGCCCTTAGTGCCATCCTCCAATGTGATGCTGTCGCCGGGATGCACTTTGCCGACCAACGACGCCGGCAGTTGCGCCTCAACCCACAGCTCATCGCTCGTGTCGAAAACCACGGCCGCTTGCATGGCGCCGATGCTGGCCCCTGGCGCGACGTTCGCCTCGACAATGCGGCCGGCACGCGGGGCGATCAGTGTATAGCTGCCGTGGGAATCGGTCTTGATTTTGCCCAGGGAAACAAGCCGCCGATGCTCATCGACGACAGCCTCAAGTCCTGCGCGCTGCGCTTCGGTCTCGGCTGCGCGCGTCGGAGAGGCGATATTCTTCTCAGCAAGCCCGCGATAGCGTTCGGCGACGGCGCTCGCAACGGCGAGGTTGGCTTCCGCTTGGCGCAACTGAGAGAGCGTCTCGACAAGCTCGCGGCTTGCAATCGTCATCAGTGTGCGACCCTGCTCGACGGATTGGCCGGGCAGAACGTGCACGGATACGACGGTGCCTGCGAAGGGTGCGGGCACAGCAATGCGGCTGTTCATCGGGGGGATGATGGTGGCGGGCAGGAGGGCGACCGCCTCCTGTGTGGCCGGGCGCGCCTCCTCGAGATGGATCTCGAGACGGTCGATCTGGGCCTGGGAAACGGCGATTTCAGCGCTTTGCACAGACTCGTGCGCCGCCCAGGCGATAAATGCCACTGAAGCTGTCAGACATTTGATTAAAGACATGGGCCGTAACCTCCAGATCGGGTTACGGCTGTCGCACGCGCACCTGAAACCAACCTGAAACGCGGGTGCGTCGCCCTGCCGGACGACATATTGCCCAGGGCATCGAGCTTTTCAGGTCGAATTCAGGTAGAGCGCCTAAAAGTGCGACCTTGGCTGTGGAGGCTCGTCATTCGCATACTGCTGGTCGAGGACGACAATGACATTGCCGCGCGCCTCGTCACCGGGCTGCGCCCGGAAGGGTTCGTCGTCGACCGCGCGCAGAACGGCGAGGACGGCTACGCGATGGGAGCCCACGATGAGTTCGATGCCGCCATACTCGATCTCGGCCTACCCAACATGCAAGGACTGACAGTTCTGCGCAAATGGCGCGCCGCAAAGCGCGACATGCCTGTGCTCATCCTTACCGCCCACGGCACGTGGGCAGAAAAGGTAGAGGGGCTGAACGCGGGTGCAGACGACTACATCACCAAGCCGTTCCATATTCCCGAGGTCGTGGCGCGGCTGCGCGCACTCATCCGCAGAAAATCCGGCGCGGCGAACCCTGTCTTGACGCACAAGGACATCAGCCTCGACACCGTCGCCGGCAAGGCCACCGCTAGCGGCAAATCTGTCGATCTCACCGCTTCGGAGCTGCGCATGCTCACCTATTTCATGCATCGCGCGGGGCGCGTCATCTCGCAGAATGAGCTGATGGAGCACCTCTATGCTCTCGAGGAGAGCGCCGAATCCAATACCATCGAGGTCTACATCAGCCGGCTGCGGCGCAAGCTCGGTCGCGACATCATCACGACGGTGCGCGGCCTCGGCTATCGCATGGACTGAGGCAGGCAGCAGATGCGCAGTCTCCGAGCCCGCCTGATCATCGTCGCCGCCATCTGGGTCGTGGCGGGCGTCAGCATCGCTGGGGTTCTTCTGTCCGGTGAGTTCAAGGGCTTTCTGACGGAGCAATTCAACCAGGAGCTGGAAGAGCATCTCGACGAGCTCGAAGGCATCGTCGAGGTCGACGAAGGCGGTCGCGTTCATATGCAGCGCGCATTAAGTGACCCGCGCTACTCGGTGCCGCTCTCCGGCTTTTATTGGGAGGTGCAGAGGAACGGAGCGATTGCTGCTCGGTCGAACTCGCTCGAAGGGCCTATGCTGCAGGTGCCGATCGATGGGGGTAACGATGCTCAGGTTCACCACCACAGCATTTCGGGGCCGACCGGCGCGCTCTTGATTGCCGAACGGCTGCGCTGGATGGGCGGAGAGAAGGAGCCGACCCGGATCATGATGGGGACGGACAAACGCCTCCTCGATAAAGTCCTCGACCGATTTAACAGCGTGCTTTTATGGTCGCTCGGCCTGTTTTCGCTATCCATGATCGTCGTAGCGGGCTTGCTGCTGGCCTATGCCATGGCGCCCATCGGCCGCCTACGGACAGCCTTTGCGAGCTACCGTTCCGGCGCAACCGCGGACATGCGGGGTCAATTTCCCGACGAGGTGCAGCCACTCATCGACGACCTCAACAGTCTTCTTGCTGCATCTGGCGAGCAGGTTCAACGCGCCCGGGCGCAGGCGGGAAACATCGCGCATGGCCTCAAGACGCCGCTGGCGATTCTGACCGATGAGGCGCACCAGCTTAGACAGAAAGGCGATGAGCAATCGGCCGCGGTAATCTACGAGCAATGCCGACGCATGCAGGGCCAGATCGACTATCAGATCGCGCGTGCGCGCACTGCTGCTTCGAGGGCAAGGCCCGGTATCGCTGCGTCGCTCACCGATGCGGCTGACTCTGTCGTCCGAGCGTTGACGCGTCTGCATGCGGACCGCAGCTTGCGCATCGACAACGAGATTCCTCCCGGCGTGATGGTCGCCTGCGAAGTCCAGGATCTGAACGAGATGCTGGGTAACCTCATCGACAACGCCTGCAAGCACGCCAAGACGGCGGTCGCAGTGCGGCTCGACGGCAAGGTTGCACCCGGCTTTATCCGGATTGTCGTCGAGGACGACGGCCCAGGGTTGCCGCCCGAGGCATGGGACGTCGTCTTCAACGTCGGAGAGCGCTGGAGAAATGAAGGCGGGGGCTCTGGGCTCGGCTTGGCTATCGTTCGTGATCTGGTGCAGCTCTACGGGGGCAAGATCACGCTTGGCCAATCAGTACTCGGCGGCCTTAGAGCACAGCTCGCGCTGCCCAGTTTGAGCCAGCGAGCCGATTGATGCGGATCAAGATGGGCCGGCCTGCACGTATGTAAGAATTCCACTACGGCGAGGAACAGTCCATGTCTGAATTCAAAGAATATGCCGCGTGGGATGCATCTACCCGCTGGTTCCATTGGATCAACGTGCTCGCCGTCATTGGCCTCGTGGGCACAGGCCTCGACATTCTTTTCGGCAATCCGCTCGGACTTTCCGCGCCGGGTAAGGTGATACTCAAGGACGTCCACGTTTCCTTCGGCTACGTCATGGCTGTTAATCTGATGTGGCGGTTTGCTTGGGCGTTTTTCGGGAACAGCTACGCGAGTTGGCGTGCCGTGATTCCCGGCGGTCCCGGCTATCTTGCAGCATTGCGCGCCTATACAGCTTCGTTCCTTGCGGGAGAACCCCAACAGTATGTGGGGCACAACCCGTTTGCGCGCATCGCCGTTGCGCTGCTCTTCTTGCTCTTGCTTCTCCAGGCGGTGACCGGCCTAGTTCTGGCAGGGACCGACCTCTATTGGCCGCCGTTTGGCCATTGGTTCGCGGCGTGGGTTGCCGCTCCAGGCGTCGACCCATCCTTGGTCGTACCGGGGGCAACCGAACTTATCGATCCAACGTCTTACGCCGCCATGCGCGCGTTCCGCAGTCCGTTTGTCCAAGTGCACGAACTCGGCTTCTATGCACTGGCCGTTCTGATCGTTATCCACATCGCCGCGGTCGTTGTCACCGAAGTGCGTGAAGGGGGCAGCATCACGTCGGCGATGTTTACCGGCCGCAAAATACTTTCGCGACCTCCGCCCGACGCTCCTTAGGATGCGAGTTTATTTCTGTCGCCGACCTTCGAGGAGCCTCATGTTCGAGGAACGCTTCGCCAGATGCACCCTTGCTGTTGCCGCTCTGCTCGGCCTCATATTCGGCGGTAGCACATTTCTTGCAGGCTATCCTGCGACGGCTGGGTGGATATGGACCGCGGCAACGATCCCCGTCGTCATTGCGCTCGCCTTCTCCATCGTCTGCGATTTCATGGCCGGACGTATCTCCGCTGGTGGTCGTTGCCCAAGCGGCGCTCGCCGGTGACGGACGTTTGCACTTATCGAAGATCTCGCTCGGAACGTACTGCTCCCAACGCCTGAGTGCCCTCTCGCCGGGTTTCGAGATTGGCGAGGACGTGCTCGATTAGGGCTTTCGCGTCGAGGAAGGATATGGCGAAATCGGCATTGACGGCATTGTGAGCCCCGTGCAGGTCGAGTGTGAGAGCCTATGGCGCGACCAGGAGATGACGTGAGCAAAGTATTTGATTTTGATCGCTCAATGGTCCTGATGACGCTGACCGTCTTGGGGATGCTCCTGGCCACTCTCGCGCTTTGGCCGCTTCGGGGCGCGGCCGCGGCTTCTTTCTCTCTCGCGGGTCTCGCGCTCGTTTATCTGACGGGCGGGCTTCCGGCTGCATTGCGGGCGGTAGACACCTTGTGGGACGAGCGTGTTCTCGACATCGACCTGCTGATGGTTGTCGCTGCGGTTGCGGCTGCAGCAGTCGGCGCATCTTTCGAGGGTGCGGTGCTGCTGACGCTCTTTAGCATCTCGACGACGCTTGAGGAACGAGCGCTCGGCCGCGCGCGCCGCGCCATTGAAGCGTTGATGGAGCTCCGTCCCGAGACGGCGCTGCGCAGGGGGCCAAACGGAAGGGTCGCGGAAATCCCCGCTGCCGAACTTAGGGTGGGTGATGTCATGGTGCTGCGACCAGGGGCGCGTGTTCCTGCGGACGGTGTGATTGTCAGCGGCCGCGGCTCGCTCGATGAGGCAAACATTACCGGCGAGTCGATGCCCGTCGCTAAGCAACCTGGCGCCCAGGTCCTTGAGGCGACGGTCAATCTCGACGGCGTGCTCGACGTAGCCGTCACGAAGACGGTCGAGGAAAGCACGGTTGCCCGCATGATCGCGCTGGTGACCGAGGCGCAAGCGGCCAAGGCGCCTTCCGAACGCTTCAGTGTATGGTTCGGCCAGCGCTACACGGTGGCGGTGATGGCAGGGGCCATCCTGGCCTTCGCCGCCTTCTACTCGCTGGGACGCGACTGGGAGGAAGCGCTTTACCGATCCGCGACCCTACTGGTGGCTGCGAGTCCCTGCGCGATCGTCATCTCGGTACCTGCAGCGATTTTGTCGGCACTGTCGGCGGCTGCGCGCGGAGGTGTGCTTTTCAAGGGTGGGGCAGCGCTCGAAACGCTTGCAGGGGTCAACACGTTCGCCTTCGATAAGACAGGAACTCTGACGACCGGCAACGCGTCGGTAACGGGGGTTGTCGCGCTTGATGGTGATGAGCGGCGATTTCTGTCGCTTCTTGCTGGGCTTGAGGCCCATTCGGAACACCACAGCGCGGCGGCCATCCGACAGAAAGCCATCAGCAGTGGCGTCAAAGCCGTTAGGGTGGCGAACGTGGTCACACGGCCCAGTGCTGGAATCGTCGGCGAGCACGGAGATGGGCAAATATGGGCCGGCAACCCCCGCCTTGCCGAACAGATGGGCGCGTCCATCGCACACCCAATGCTAAACGCACTGGCTGCAGATACCGAGACGGTCATCTATGGGGGGCGAGATTCCGAGGTGATGGGAGCTGTCACTATTGCAGATCAGGCCCGAGCCACCTCCGCGCCAGCGCTTGACGCACTGCGGGCAGGTGGGATCAACGAAATCCTCATGATGACCGGCGACCGCCGTCCGGTCGCCTTGCGAATAGGCGCGGAGCTCGGCCTGAAGCCCGAGAAAATCCATGCCGACATGCTGCCCGAGGACAAGGTCCGGATGGTTGGCAATCTCGCAGTCAAAGGGAAGGTCGCCTTCGTCGGAGACGGCGTTAACGACGCCGCAGCGCTGGCTCGCGCTGATGTCGGCATCGCCATGGGAGCAGCCGGGTCGGATGTCGCGCTCCAGGCCGCAGATGTAGCGCTCCTGTCGGAGGACATGGGGCGGCTCGCCCAAGCGCATCGGCTGGCGCGTCGCACCGCACGGATCATCCGGCAGAACCTAGCGTTTGCGATGGGCGCCATGGCCATTCTCGTTACCGCAGGATTGTTCTTCGAGCTACCCCTGCCGCTGGCGGTCATGGGTCACGAAGGTGGAACCGTCTTGGTTGTCCTGAATGGCTTGCGGCTTCTGAGGGATCCCATTCGCCCCGATGCATCAAAACCCACAGCCCACTCAAAGTTGCCTAAGACTTCGAGCGTGAGCCGTCCTGTCCAACCACAGACCTACCATCGAAAAATCTTACGCAGAGCGAATTGAACCCGGCAGTGGATTATCGGTGCTGCGCCGAAGGGATCGAACAGTCAGGTCACGGGCTTATTTCGTCGGCGCTATGCGCGAACTTTTTTCTTCGGGGTTCTTTCTGGTGTCAGTGATACTTCCTTTGGCGGCTTGGATCTGCCGCCAACGCTCTGGTCGCCGCCTTCCCCACCTTCACCCTCTTCATCGCGGCGTGCAGCATCGAGAGCCGCTACGCGCGCACCGTGTGCGAAGCCTCTTCCGGTGCTGGCCAGTCGATCGGCCGATCGCCGGGAAGCCGCTTGTGCTTGTCGACGTCCGCTTGATGAGGCTGGCGTCGATCGAGAATGCCTCGCCGCCGACGAGGCTCGCGACGATGCAGATGGTCACCACGCGCTCGAACACGCGGCGCAGGGCATCGCTCTCGCGGAAGCGTTCATGTGTGGCGCGTGCGAGTAGTAGGCCGCCAACTCCTTGTGGAGCTAGCTGAGGTCGAGCAAGGCGTCGATCTTGCGCACGAGGTGATCTGGCGGCACCACGTCGTCGAGATTGAAAGCGTAGAAAAACTGGCCTTGCCCGGACTTGCTACGCCCCATTATGGCTCGCCCCCGCCGCTGACCGTCCGGACACAACGGAATCACGGTTCGCCGACAATCTCAACGGGAGTTCTGCAACACATTCGCATGCACAGCCGACGTTCCGGGGGTGTCCCGGAAGGCGCTGACGACCCAGTGCGGACATCTGCGTTCAGTAATTTTAGTTCAAGATTATCATGCGGATGCTAGTTGCCGAGATACCGCGTGCCAAACAAGTCCGGCTGCGATCAATGCCAGTCCGAAAAGCCAGATCTGCCAATCCACCCAGAAAGCGAGGAAGACACAGCTCGCAAGTCCGCCCCATGCGAACAGCGGCGAGAACATGCGTTGCTCCGGCGGAAGGCGCAGGGCTGCCAGATTGGTGATGGCGTAGTAGACGAGCACGGTAAAGGCACTGAACGACCAGGTGAGCTTCACGTCACCGACGAGCACCAGGGCGGCGATCACGACTGCCACCGCAACCACCGCCGGCGTTGGTGTGCCGGAGCCATTGATGAACGCCAGCCGAGTTGGCATGTCGCCACGACGCCCCATGGCGAGGAGCATCCGCGACAGACCAAGAATGAGATTGAGCAGGACGCTCAACATCGCGGTTATGGCACCAGCAGTGACCACGAGAGCGAGGACCTCACCGTCGATCGCTTCGGCGGCGACGATCTGAAGCGGTGCAACCTCTGTTTGCGTGGCCTCGGCCAGACGCGCGGCGCCAACTGTCGACACGGCGACAGCCCCAACCGACAGATAGAGAGCGGCTGACATCCACAGGGTCGTGATGATCGCCTTGGGAATCGTCACCCGTGGCTCGTGCACCTCCTCGCCAAGCGTGGCGATGCGGCCGTAACCGGTGAAAGCCACGAACATCAGCGCCGTCGCTTCGAGCAGTCCCGGCAGCGGTGCACTGCTGGCAAAGAAGGGCGTCCAATTCGCTTCCCTGCCACCACGAGGGAACAGGAACCCCGTCAACACGAAAGCAAACAAAGCAGCGATGGTGACCGAGACGATCACGGCGTTCGCGCGGTTGGAGGAGCGGATACCGGTGAGGACGATGAGCGTGAGCACCAGGACGGCAAGTAGCGCCAGTGGCACGACGTAACCGACGATGCCGAGCGTGTGCAGCAGGTAGCCGGCGAAACCCAACGCCGCTGTCGCCGCCGAGGCCGACTTGGCAAACATGAACATCCAGCCGGCGGTGAAGCCGAGCCAAGGCGTGAGGAACGTATATCCATATTCGTAGGTCCCGCCGCTGACCGGCTTTGCGGCGGCGAGTTGCGCACTGCTGAGCGCGTTGCAGGTGGCGACGACAGCCGCCAGAGCGATAGCCAGCAGCACCGACGGACCCGTTACACCCGCAGCAATGCCAATGCCGACGAAGACGCCCGTCCCGATCATGGAGCCGAGCCCCATCAGGATGGCGCCGGAAAGATCGATATCGCGCCTCAGCGAACCAACACTGCTCGCAATCATGGCGTTACCTAGTTCTGTCGATCTTTTCTGCGATGCTCGCAAGGGCATAGGACACTATGCTTCGCCAACATGGAAGCGACCTCGGCTTGCGCGGGTCACTCCGTCGACTTGCCGTCAAAATGCTCCGAGGATTTTTCGGCATCGGCCTTCGTGGCGTGCACGGTCCCGTCGCGATGCTCGGGGGGTGCGTAAAGCGTGTAGACGTGCAGCGATCTCTTTCCTGTATTGACGATGTTATGCCGTGCGCCTCCAGGAATCAGAACTGCGTCGCCGCTCTTAATGCGGGAGAGGTTGCCGTCGATCAGGACTTCGCCCTCCCCTTCCTCGACACGAAAAAACTGATCGCCATCATCGTGAATTTCTTCTCCGATTTCTTCTCCAGGCTGGAGCGCCATCATGACGAGCTGAAGGTTCTTTCCCGTGTAGAGAACGCGGCGGAAATTCGAGTTCTTTTCCGACAGTTCCTCGATATCACCGACAAAACCTTGCATCACATTTCCTTTCGCAGCCTGGGTTTCGTGATCGTAAGCGCCAAGTGCCGCCGTTAAAGCCAACGCGCCCATCGTCAGGGTACGCAAATTTGGGAATTGCCTCATGACCTTCCTCCGGCCCTCAGGTCTCCGCCGCGCTCGCAAAACATATCTATGGGAGAGTTGCAGAAAAGTGATCGTGGCGCTGCGGGCTGCGTTCGGCATGATCAACATTCGCCTAATGGCTATTTCGCGCGAGCCAGCGCGTCTGCAATTGCGTCTTTGATCATCAACCGGCGCTTGCGCAGGTCCACCTCGGTGAGTTGGTCGACCGGCTCTAGGTTCGTTTCTGCACGGTGTACTTGGTCGTTGACCTCGTCGTACTCCTCAAGAAGACGGGCGAAGTGGCGGTCCTCGGCTTTCAGCTTATGGATGGCATCGATTTGGACCCGTGAGCCCGTTCTGTCTGCCATCACGTCATCCGCCGAATGCAAAGCAGCCACCAGGGGTTCCCGGCTCTGGCGACTCGACGGATGGCTGGCTCCCTTAGCGAAAAGAGTTACGGATGTACTCGACGGCGGACCGCGCAGGTTGCTACGGTCCTGTTCGCCCTTCTGCATCAATCCGAGGATGTGCCGCGTCGCCGCAAGCCGAAGCTCCTCAGTGTCATCCTGATGGGCCCCGCAGCGCTCGACCGCCGCATCGAACCAAGTTCGGTTCACTTACTTTTCATGTGGCGCTTGCCCGACCGGCAGTCACAGTCGGAGAAAGTAAAGTTTCCCGCGCTATTTCGGCGTGGGGAGTTTAATTTCGGGCTGCTAATCGACAGGCTTCCAAGGTATCCGAAAGATGTCGCCGCCGCCAATAGACTGCACAATAGGACAGTATGGAAACCCTCCTTCGCTATCTTCCCGGCCCTCAACCTCTTGCGGTGCGCTACGGTGTAACCGCGGCGCTCGTGCTCCTGGCCTATGGGGTGCGTGTCGCGCTTAGCGACTACTCAGGGGCATATGGATTTTTGTTTTTCATCCTCCCGATTGTCGCCTCTGCCCTGCTGTTCGACCGCGGAACCGGCTATTTTGCTGTCCTGTCAAGCGGCGCATTGATTGCCACTCTCCTGCCGTGGGACGTGAGGGCCGCTGCGCATGTCATCGCGCTGCTCCTCTTTGCTATCGTCGGCGCGTGCCTGGTATTCATAGCTGAGGGCCTCCATCGCGCGCTCGAAAAGGCGCAAGCTGCACAACAAGCAACTGCGCTCCTTCTCGCGGAAATGAGCCACCGCGTGAAAAACAAGTTCGCAATGGTGTCCTCGATCCTAAGCCTGCAGGCGCGACGATCATCACTCGAGGTCCAGCGCGCCCTCGACGACGTTGCGCGGCGAGTAAATGTGATCGCGACCGTGCACGATTACCTGCAGCTGTCGCGCCACGACGGTCTTATCGACATGGCCGAGTATGTTCCCAAGCTGTGCGAGGCCTTGAAGGACGCGCTTTTGGGTCCCCACGCCATTCTGCTGGAAGTCCGCTCTGTGCAAGTGGAACTGCCACCGGACAAGGCGCTCTCAGTTGGCTTGATCATCAACGAACTCGTGACGAATGCGATCAAGTACGCATTCCCCGAGAACGTTAGCGGTGGTCGCGTCGTGGTAGATTTGTGCCGCCGGGGAAATGACTTATTGCTCAGGGTCGAGGACAATGGACGGGGGTATCCGTCAGACGCCGCCCAGGGTCTCGGCTCACGGCTCGTCACGACCTTTGCCACCCAACTTGGCGGGTCAGCTAACTGGGAGACAGGCCGAGCAACCGGCTGTGCGACGACCATTGAATTTCCCGCCTAGCGGACCCCACGCGCCACACGTCAAGTGGGTTCGTTCCCCTCAATGATGTGGCGGTACTCGGGATGGTCAGCGCCCCCGCATCTTCTCGAACCGGGGTCCGGTTCGTATACCTCCAGGCGGTGCATTTGGTCTTGATCCAGTTGCGGCTGCGCCCCGATCGATAGGGCGCCTCGGCCAGCTTCGAGACGATGCCCTTCAGGCCCAGCCTGCAGGCATGCTTGAGCACGACGGCACCATCGCCCTCGATGTGCTCGACGTATTTGACGAGCTGCACGCCGCTTGTGTTGAAGAGCAGCGTTTCGAGCACGCGCTTGCGGTCGATCAGCGCCACGCCGCGCAGGTCGAAACCATCGAGATAGAGCATGTCGAACGTGTAGTAGACGAGGCGGCCTTTGACGCGCGTGGGTGCGCCCAGAGCCGGCGGCAGTTCGAAGAACGCCGGCTGGCCCTTGGCATCCACTGCGGCGAGTTCGCCATCGAGAACGACGTTGTTGACCGGCAGCGCCTCCACCGACGCGGCAATTGCCGGCATGCGCGCGGTCCAGTCGCGTCCATCACCGGTTTAGAGCCGCGGCACGCCCTCGCGCACCTGCGCCTGCAGGCGGTAGCCGTCGTGCATGATTTCGTGCAGCCAGCCCTCGCCCGCCTGCGGTACCTTGCGCTCGGTCGGACGGCAGGGCTGTATGAAACCGGGGAACGGGCCCGCTTCCGCGCCTTCCACGACGCGGCCGAGGATGCGCGCCGGCGAGCGGTGGGTTGAGCGCCGTGGCGGGCTCAATGGGGCTGACCGTGCTTGTCGGCGTCCGGCTTGAACCGGGTCGGCAGGCGCGGCGGGTGGTCGGCATCGGATGGGTTGCACTCCCGGCACGGCATTGCCGGCGCTGCAGGTGCAGCCGCGCGGCGCCGTCGCATCCCAGGGGCTCAACGGATGGTTCTCGCAAACCCAGCACACATCGAAGCAGGTGCTGCAGCGCGGTATGGGGCGCGGTTTCGTCATGCGGCCAGCAGGTCCTCGCGCTCGGCGCCGGACTGCACAATCCGCATCTGCTCGGCAGCGTAGCTGCGCGCCAGCCCGAGCGCCTCCTGCGGCGGTGCCGACAGCCAGGTACGAAGTCGGCCGGGTCGGTGATCAGCACCGGCATGCGCTCGTGGTTGATGGATGCGGTGAGCGCGTTGGGCGCCGTCGTCATGAAGGCGAACACCTCCTGCTCCACCGTCTCGCCGTCCTTCTTTAAGGGCCCGCGGGAGCGCGTCCATACGCCGGGGAAGGCGAACAGCGGCCGCGGCTCCTCGCCCTCGATCGCGAACCAGTGCCACGTCGCGGGCTTCATGCCGTTCGGCTCGCAATACGACGACGCCGGCACCAGGCAGCGTCGCTGCTCGAAGGATAGGCGCCAGAACGGGCTCGTCAGGATCTTGTAGTCGCGCACGTTGGTGACGCGGCGCGGCGCGCGGCCCTGCTGCAGCAGCATGAAGCCCCAGTTGAGCATGACGAGCTCGCGCTCGCCGTCGTCCGCCCGGCGCACCACGGGTGCGCGGTATCCGGGGAAGATCGCCGGCAGCGGGTCGAAGTTGGCGGCGCGGTTATGCGAGACGCGGAACAGCCGCCGGATGGCCTCGGCGTTCCGCGTCTGGGAGTAGAGGTTGCACATGACCTGCAATGTAGTGGCTGAACATCCGCCTGCACAACGGCCTAGCCGTCACCGCATTCCCATCGTTTTCCCCGCCGCTTTCACCTCGTCCTCGGTCCAGCCCCATTTCAGCCTGACTTCGGGGGTGGCGCTCGCGCTCTCCGTCTGCACCCAGATGCGCTGCCTTTCTCCGCATACGCCGCACGAAATGAGCTTGCGTTTGCTGATTTCGGGGACAGTGAGATTGTCGCGCCAGACATCGAACGGCGGGGTGTCCATGCGCGGCTCACGATCGCGCCAGCACGATCCGCAGATGATGTGCAGACGCTTGCCCTCGGCGCGCAGCATGCCGACGGTGACGGGGCCAGGGGGTTCGGTACTCATCACGATTCCGATCCCGCCTGGGCTCGCGGTGCCGCACGACTGCCGTCGCTTCTGTCGCTTCCGGAGAATTGCATCACGCCCACACGAAAAAGCCGACACTCTTGACCACCTGGGCGACGTCCTCACGGAGGCTCCGTGAGTCGACGACGGACGTGGGCTCCCACACGAGGCCGCCCGGCAAATTGCTTCCGTCCTGAAGCAGCGTGACCGCGACTTCCCGCTCACGCTTGAACTCATAGACCCGCATGACGCCACCTGGCCGTTGCCTCAATGGCCCTGAGGATATTGTTCTTGGTTTGTTCTTGTCAAGCTCGGACTTACCAGATCACGTTGCCGGCAGATCCTGTCGCTCGTAACCGGACGAGTGACCTCAGTCCCCCGGATAATTGCCGGAGTGCCAGTCTGCTTGCGTCGAGTTACAATTGGCGCGCTAGACGAGATGCCTCAAGGAGGATGCGTCCATGACGGATCGTCGAGTGTCGGCCGCCGAGTTCATCGCCAACTTCGACACCATGGCCGAGCGTGCCCTGACCGAGCCACTCACGATCACCGAAGGTGGACGCGAGCGCCTCGTCGTTTCTGTCGAGGAGTTTCAACGGCTCAGGCGCCGCGAGTGCCGGGTGTACCGAGCAGAGAACATCCCGGATGACTTGGCTGACACCATCGCCGCCACGGAGCCACCACCCGAAGCCCACGCTGCCGAACTCGAGGTCAACAGCGAGCCGCGCGAACCTCTCGACTGCCTCACGACCCCGCTCATCACGGAATGCTGAGGCGTCGCTTCGCCGAGTTTGCGCACATGACGCCGCCGACCAAGTACGCGAAGTGTGGAGTATGTACTTGGACCGCAGCTCACCGCTGAGCGGACGACCTGACAGTTTCCCATAGCTCATCATCATCAAGCGGTATGACCAACACGCTGAGGTCAGGATTCGGATTGAGTCTTCGCAGCCACACGGGCTGAAGATCGCATAGGCGACGGAACCGATCTGATTCAGCCGGATTCACCGGAGCGGCGGGGGCTGCAAAGGAGCGGGGCGGTATGTCCTTCGATCTCATCATCGACGAGCAAGACCAAGGCGTCTTTATCGAGGCTATCCAGCTCGTACTGATTATGGCCGCCGACGCAGGGCGGCAGGTCACGGTTGGCGAGGTTGCGGCTGGCCTTTTCAACGTCTATGCGACCGGGGAGCGCGACCCTATGAAGATGGCCGATGCGGTCATAGACGCGCCGAAGCGGGTGCTGCACTAGGGGTGCAGAGGTTCTAAAGGCTAGGCACCGACAGAGCGAAAAGCCGCCTCAGAATATTATCCCACTTGGAGCGCGACTCGCCCGCGAGCTTAAAGTTCATCTTGTCGATGCCCCGGTTCGAGTGGATGTCGACGTCCACCATGCCCGACGTCTCGACGGTGATTCTCGCCTTGAGGGGGCCGGGCTGCGCGAGGTTGTTGAGAACCACCCAGAGGCGGTCGATGTAGAGGAAGTGGTCACGCTCCAGCGCGTGGGAGAAATCGAAGGAATCACCAGAGCGCGCTTCGGCGAACATGGCGTTCATGTCGGTTACGGCCTGGATGAGTTCGTCTAAGGCGCGCGGCCACAGGTCAATGACGTGGGCATGGGCGTCTTGCAGCTCGCGAGCGTGCCGCTCTTCGCGCGCCGCCCTCTGTTGAAGGGCGACCTTCTTCGCCATAACGAGCGTCAACATATCATCATCGGACATGGCGGACTCCTCGTGTGGTGGAACCGCGCTACAGCGATTCCACCTCGCGAGTCGAATCACCGTCATAGGGCCGGCGAGGCCGGGCATCCCTACGGAAACTTCAGCAGGCGGTAGCCGGAAACATGGACGGACTCGGTATCCTCCAGCTGGACGATGACAGCCAAGCGCCCGTCGTCGCGCGCTGTGAGCGTGACGACCAAACGTTCGGCAACCTCAACCGGCAAAAGGTTTCTGAGCGTCGGACCCTTTTGGACGCGGGCGCGCTTGAGTTTAAGCTTGGTGGTACGGGGAAAGGGCATCTACGGCTCTCCTCGATGTTGACGTTGATCGAGGGAGGAACCTTGGCGAAGCCACGAGGAACCACCGCTCGACCAACAGCTGGCCAGCGACGTGTTCCTCAGTTTCGCCCGGCATTTGAGCCCTTGGCCGACTAGTCGGTCGCTGTAGCCCTTCGAACTGAGATAGTGTGCGGGCCCAAACACCCGCTTGCTAAATTGCTCTCACCATCGAGGAGCGCGGGTCGGTATGCCGAAACGCCCGGGCCTGCCTCGATAAGGACCGACATCACTATGACGCCTGCCAAAGGCAATGGTCCGCAATGATTTGCAGGAAGCCTTGCCCACCAGGGTTATAAGAGGCCTACGTTCCAAGTGCAAGATACGCCGGGAGACATGAGGAAGAGCTGAGTCTCAGCGGCGTTTGGACAGAAAGTGCAGCCGCGAGAACAGTCGTCGCTCTTTATTTTTGGCGAGCGCGTACGTGGAGAATGATCGGACGAGAAGTTCGACACGTCGTGCGACCGGATCCATTAGATGCAATTGGTCGATTCCGAGGACGAACGATACCGAGCAGCGGCGTTTCAGCATCTGCAGGCCATGATAGCGGATGGGACAACAATTACGCGCGGAGAAATGTCCATTCCGTTCTTCGTTGGCGAAGAGCGATGCACGCTGGTCGATCCGCAGCGCGGTATCCACAAACCGCGGCACATGAAGTACCTTCTCTCTATTACGACCGTGGTTGCGGCGCGCGGACGCCGGATTTGGTACGCTGACCAAACATCCGCTCACAGAGATATCTATTCCGGCGAGGGCGAAGCCTCGTACAGCTTTACGGGTAGCGATCCTTCGGTACCGCAAAACCAATGGCTCAAAGAGGCTGCCGAGCACCGGATACCCGTCATCTATTTCCTCGGCATCAAGCCGGGCCTCTACGCGCCGATATTTCCCGCCTTTCTGACAGATTGGAACCCGAGGAGCTTGAACGTCCGCATGGTCTTTAGCCCCATTCTAGGTTCTTCCGTCACCGCCAGGTTCCCAACCGACGCCCTTGAGCGCCGCTACGCCATGCGACTCGTAAAGCAGCGCCTGCACCAGTGTCGGTTTCGCGAAGCAGTAATCGACGCCTACGCCGGCAGATGCGCAATCTCAAGGCTGCCCGAGCCGCGCCTCCTAGATGCTGCACACATCATCCGTGACGCCGACGAGGAGTCCGGCCATCCCATCATCTCGAACGGTATCCCGCTCTCGAAGATCCACCATGCTGCATTTGATGCTAACCTTCTCGGGATCGACGCCGATGGCGTCGTGCACGTCTCCGACAGGCTCCTCGACATCCACGACGGTCCATTTCTTGAGCATGGCATAAAGGCCATCGCCGGCAAGCCGATACTGATACCGGCCCGCAGCGAGGACCGTCCCGATCGCGAGCGGCTCGATCGCCGCTTCCACGCTTTTAGACGTGCAATGTGACGTCCCCGACAAGAGGGCCGTCTTGTACTCCGTCGGACCCGAGAAACACTTGGGCGCCCCATGCCCGTCGCTCGTGTCTATCGCGCGGCAGCTCGTGAAAGACGCGGGGGTGATAGCGCTGTCCCTTAAAGTTCCTACCGGACCCCGGGCTCTCAAGTTCAAACAGCCAAATCGTGCGTCCTAAATGCGCGGACGTGAGACCGTGACGCCGATCTAGGCGATCGATGCGCACCGGTCTCTGGGCGGCATTCTCAAGCGTCACGTTGATGCCATCGGCGCCCTCGTTCATGGCCGTAATTGTCCCCCAATTGTCATAGGAGATCCGCGCTGAGGTGTCGGGATAGGCCAACCACCAGGATGGAGCCTGCGCGAGATAGCTGCTGCACCGGTGACGAACGCCGCATCCTAGACAGTCCGGACCCGGTGTGGCCAACTCTCCCATGGAATGAAGACCGGCAGTCGGGAAAAGGGTCAGAACCGCTTCGATCCGTTCCCTTGTACGGTCGCGCGCCGCCGAATCGAAGGCGACCCGAATGTCGTTTCCGACGTCGACCACCAGCACCAACTCGGCTCCTGGTCTGGCTTCAAGAAACATCAGCCCGTAGGCCTGCAGCTGGAGTGCGACGCTGTCCTTCACCTCGCCGTCGTCGTCCAACACCGCCCCCGTCTTGAAGTCGCGAATTTCGAAGGTGTCCGCCGCGAGTTGGCGTATGCGATCGGCTCTTCCTTTGATCCGCAAAGATTCGCTGCTTAGGGGTACCTCCACTCCGATCATCTCGCGCCGTTCACCACGATGGAACGATCGTCCTTGTCGAAGGCCGGCAGGCATACGGCCAGAAGCCTTGCAGCGGCCAATGACCCAGGCCCGAAAGCCGCTCCACTCCGCGCCGCCGAACACCTCGGCAAGTTCGGCGAACGCGGCACGGGACGGATCGGCCTTGAGTTCCTCGCGAAGTCGCTCGTAGGCCAGAGCGAACAATTCCGCTGGATCGTCGGGCCCCTCGCGCTTCATCCACTGCTCGATCACGCGATGCCCTAGAGTCCCTTTGGCGGCCGCAGGGCCGCCTGGCAAAGGAGCGAGTGCCGGTGACGAACGCTGTGATTCCAGTGCAAGCTTGGCCGCGCATCCACTCCAGGTCCCCAGCTTGGACACCGCCAAACGATCAGGAACCTCAATCGCCTGCAGTGCCTCGGGCAGAGTGAGCATCTTCAGGTCCAGTCAAGCAGCGCTCGCCGGATAGTCACCGGCCGTCTCGCGAGATTGAAGGAATCGATGATCGTGAATGGCTCGCCGTCCAACCCAACCACCGCCTCGCCGAGTAGCCCATCGAGTCCCTGAGGGTCCCAAAGCGGATGCGCGATAACTCCCCAGCGCGTGTTCCCTTCGAACCGCACCGCCCTGAGAGGTCCGATCTCGCGCACCACTGTGGCGCCGAACTGCCGCCGAAGCCTTTGCAGATCCCGCTCGACCAGCTCTGGCCACATCCTCAAGGCGATGCCTTCAAATCGACCATCCAGCCCGCATCGAAAATCCTCTCGGTCCAGCGCTTCCAGGAATGCCAGGCCGAGGCGCCAATCAAGAAGGCCATGGAAAGGCTGATTGCGATAGCGCAACAAACACCGGTAACAGGATTGCTCGCACGCGTGTTCGTGGTTATCCCGTGTGAACTCGTTGAGTGGATAATCGCTTTCGTCGATCACGGCCCGCCGGAGCAGCGTTGCGATCAACGTCGCGCCCGTATCGGGATGTGGGGTACCTAGTGCATTGCAAAAGCCTGCTCCATTAACGAGGTGGTCGGCGACTTGCAGCACCGGCAGAGCCGGACCGCCGGACGGGCGGTACATGCGCGGTTCGATCACGTCGAACTCCTCCGGATCGATATCGAGCTCCAGCGCGGCCTTGTTGACCAAAATGAACGTCGCCGACAGGGCGGCGGCCCGTACGCTCGTCGATGCCAGTGCCTCCAGGACATCTCTGCCCTCGACTCCCTCGAGGCTTCGACGGCCGACCACACGCTCTAGACTGAGTCCTCGGGGCATTCGGGCTGGCGCGATGTAAAGAGCATCGGTCGTTTTCGGCGCAGCCAGCCAGACGCCGTCGATCCGCTGCTGCGAATCCCCTGTGTAGGGGGTGAACTCGTTTGGCCCCGCCGGATCAGCGATGAATTCGTCGGCGATCCATTGCGAATCCAGAAATGCTTCTTCTTGCTGACCTCGGCGCCGCCGGCTGAGACGTTCTTCGCCGGCTACAGCACTGAATCCCTTCCAGCTCCCGGGTCGATCAGGATCGAGCCCTCCCCTGTTGAGCCGATACGTCTTGATTTGCTCGCCCAGCTGATAGGACAAGTTCGAACCTGGAGACCGCGTTAGCACGAGAGCTCCCGCCTCAGACTGTATGGACCGATGGCGTCCGCTTGGCCCGTCGCTCTCCACGTCCGGCGATGGACGGAAGTTGGTCCGAAATCCCAGCGGCTCGCGGCATTCAGATGACCGATCCGGCGACAGCGGGTGGCCACACGACTCGCAATCAGGCAGCCCTTCTTCCGGCTTGGCTTCACGCCGGTACCACGATCCGCAAGTCTCGCATTCGAGCATCCAGAATGTAGGGCCGAGCGCCTCCGACATAAGCAGAACATGCATCGGGTTCTGTCGCCGGAAGTTGAAACTCCCCATACGTCCAGTGAAGCCGATGCAAACATTCTCGCGCTTGTCCTTCACGATGACCGAGCCCGGCGCGAACTCAAACACCGCCAGATCGAGATCGCGATCGATCGTGATCCATTCGCGATCGCTCGTCGCGCGGGAGAAGCGATGGCCGATATACAGATCGCGCACTCGTGTCGGCATGCCGTACAATGGCAGAGCGCCTTGCTCCGCTAGCGAATGCGCGAGTCCATAGCGCCTCGACTCGAGGCGCCCTTCGAGGTCGTCGATCTCCCTGATTAGCTGATCGGCGTCCACCCACACAGTCTCGACGGTCAATTGTGAGTCCTGACAGACCAGTTCCGCGAACGTCCTCGCGGAGGCCTCCTCCGCTCTCAGGGACTGCCTCAAGCGGTCACGCCAGTCCTCGGCGAAGTACATATCCGTTTCCATGAACTCGCCATGGATGTCGGGCGGACGCATGTCGTCTGCCGACCAGTTGTCTGAGTGCGCTTCGCGAAGCCGCGCAAAGGCCGCGTTCAACCACCATTTCCGCAGAAAGCGCCGCGCAATGTTCGGCATGCCACGAGTCAGAAACGGCGGCGGCGGCACGTCGCCGGTGATCTTCCGCGGCTCTCGGAAGTAATAGAGGTCATGGCTCTTTGTCCTGCAGACCGTCAACACCATCGAATAGGCCTGGCGCCTCCGTCCTGCTCGTCCGACCCGTTGCTGGTAGTTGAACCGTTGCGGCGGCATGTTAGCCTGCAGCACCGCCTGCAGAGGTCCGATATCGATGCCGACCTCCATGGTGGTAGTCACGGCCAATACGTCGATCTCTTCGCGTTGCGGCAGGAAGAAGCGGTCCTCTGCGACGAGAACCTCCTGCCCGTCATCGTCGACGACGCGCTGGCCACTCGCATCGACTTCCGGCTTCACATCAGGAAAAAGGATGCCCCGGAATTTTCGCTGACGCTCCGCGCCGTTGTCCGTCTGGCCGGTCAATTCCTCACAATGAAGCCGGAACGGTCCCGCGCCGCGCCTGATGAGACGCTTGCCCAGGAAATTTTGCTGCAACACATCTGCCACGACCCCGCTTGGCTCTGCGGGCAACGGATCGAAGCACCGCGTGCAAATCTCCGCGCCCCGATGCAAATGGACGCGCGCGCATTTTCCGCATCGCCAATATGCATCCAGCGGCTCAACCAATTTGATGCGCAAGGCCGATGTCGTTAGCAACCCGTCTCGATGGCCTGCCTGTGCAAGCCGCCCGAGCACGTCACGCAATCGAATCCGCGCCTGGTCCCCCCAAATACGCACCGCGAACTTGAATACCCTGTTGCCCTGATCGATCTGGTTCTCATCCGCCCAGGGGGCGGGCGTCCCATCGTAGGGGCTGTCGAGCAGGCGGTAGGAGTCTGCAAAGACGCGCAAAAATGCCGAATGAAGGGCGTGGCTACGACCGTCGGTGCCGAACACTTGGCGCGGCATGCACAGATGCCCAAGGCCAGCCTCCTCGATGGAGAAATACGTGCGGCTCACAAGGATTTCGGTGACCAATTTCTGCGTGTGCTCGACAATGTCCCGTCGAGCCTGATCCAACCATTGCTGCTGCTGCAGGTCATCCCGCCAGTCGACCACGCCCTCACGGGGTTCGAACAGTTCATTCCACTCGAACCAGCGCGTTTCCCCTTCGGCTTCCGCTCGAATGGGTTGTGTTCCGGCAGGATGTGTGGGATGCACGCCCAGATCGACATAAGCGCGGATCAGCGGCTTGAGCGCTTGTCGCGCACCCCGCGCTCCAAAATATTCGGCTGCATTTCTCCCATTTTCCAAGATTTCACTGATCGGGATGCTGTCCTCACCCACACCCGCTCGCGCAGCGATGAGCCCAGTGATCTCGTTGCTAAGCCGCCCCAACGCCTCTACATCGTTGTTCTCCTCGGCCACGTCGCGTTGACTGCGCAGCTCCCGCAACCGCGCATCGATCGTTTCCATCGACGGCCGATTGCGCAGGACGCGTTGAAGCTCCGAGACCACCAGATCGCGCCGCAAATCTTCATGGTGGCGGCTTTCCACGTCGAGCGCCGCCTTTGCGGCGTCCTGACGGCTGTCCGAGAACGAGACCAGTTTCGGGCTCTCGGCATGAATCTTCAGGAGATCGAACACTTCGCTCGCCAGGAGCTGCGTGGTCTTTGCGAAACCCGTCCGGAAGTGCCGAACGGGCGACAGACGCATGCTAGTCTCCCGGCGCGGCGAATAGTCCGTCTCGCAGTGCGGGCACTGGTACGGCACGTTCGTGCCGGCGCGCGCATTGCCCCGTCGATGCCGGTCGGGGCGATCGGCGCGCGTGAACTGCCAGCCCCTGACATCGGTCTCGGGAACCTGGCCGTTGAGACCGAGAACCCGCACCACGCCCGTGGCCGGATCCAGCCGCGCGGGCGCCCAGCCCTCCGGTGAACCACCACGATGCACTGCGACATTCGGCTTTTCTTGCCTGTTCGTCGGCCAGAACATCGCATAGTCGTTGAATGACAGGTCCTCGAACCGCTGACTGACAGCGCTGTCCGGCAGCCCGTCGAGATCCGCATCGTTCGGCAGCAGCTCGATTTCATTGTTGCCCCGACGCCGACGCATGCCGCCGACGAACATCTCGCCGCAGCATTCGCAGTAGAGCAACTCGAACATCCGCCGCGGCAGCCCGGCCTCACCCTCGCTTCGCTCCTCGGTGACCGTCCGCTCGATCGAAAGGTTGCCCAACAGGCGTCCTTCGCCACGAAACTCCTCTCGGACGCCCGCGCCGCGATCGAGGGGCGCATAGAGACCCTCGATGCTCCGGAAAAACGTGTGCAGACGGAACGATGGGGCGCCGACGCCTGGAATCCCGTCACCGAACCATTCCTCGAACGCATCGCCGAGACCGCGGGCGAGTAGGAGGCCGCGCAGGGCGCCACGCTCCCGCTCACCGCTTCCCCCAAATAAGGCCTCGCTCAAGGTCGACCATTCAGTCGCTCTGGCCCGACGATCAACTTCCGACCAACAGGCCGCCGCGAGTCTCCGCCCAGCCTCTTCAACCGAACCGCGCACCACATCCGAAAGCGGCCCTTCCCCACCGACGCCCAATGCCGCAGCCGCCGCACGCCAGGGTTCTTCGAGGAGCGTGTGATCGCGGGTACAGGCCGGTTCGGTGGAGGTGCCCCCGTGCGCTTCCAAGAAGGCCAAGAATGGACCGGGATCCAGCTGCCGCGTTCCACGCGGCTGTTCGGGTTCGGTTTCGCCGGCAACAATCGCGGAACGCCATCCCTGCTCGTTGTCAATACCGCCGCTCCCGGCCTCGTATGTTCCGTATCGCCCGAACATGTCCCAGAGATAGGCCAAGCTTTTCTCTCCTTCCTGACCTTCGGTCGGCAAGGAGGCGCTCGACGCCAGGATACGAAGCTTGTGCCGGTGTGCCGCATCCGTGAGTCCCAACCGTGCCAAGAGCGTGCGAAGGAGATAGGCCACTTCGGTGCCGGCCGCCCCCCGCTGCAGATGCAGTTCGTCCAACACCAGGTAGAAATAGGCATCGTCCCTCTCTAGCCATCGACGGGTCCGATCGAAGATCGGCGCATCGACTTCTCGGTTGAGCATGGCGCCCAGCATGCTCACATTGGTGATCAGCAGGTCCGGTGGGAATGCCTGCATGTCCCAGCGTGAAAGCAGCTCCGTCCCATCCACCGACGGGAAAAGGTAGCGATCGTCATCGTCACCGTCCTCACGCCGCGCGATCTGGATCTCGACGTTCCGCTGCGTGCGCTCGTATTCGACCATCCGAGAGAAGAGCTTGCCGAGCTGCCGGGCGCGGCGCTCCCAATCGTCCTGTGCTGCCTTGCGCGGATGCACATTGAAGCCCGTGACGGGCGTATCGCTCGTGTAGCGGCCAAAAAAGATCCGATTCCCGTTGAAGCACTGGGTCATGCATTCACGCGACCGGGCTGAATCGAGCGCCTTTCGCAAGCGTGATAACTGATCTTCAACCAGGGCGTTCATTGGATAGAGGATCAAGCACCGCACGGCCGCGGGACGCCGTTCACCGGCGCGATGCGGCACGAATGGATCGGCAGCAGGATTGCGCTTCAATGGCCGCTGCTGCTTCGGGATTCCGCTTTCGCCACCGTAGCTCGCATAGCTTCGTCCCTCCGTATCGTGCCACCATCTCTGCGTTAGGTATCCAGCCTTTGGAGCCTCCCAGCTCTGCCGAGCTTCACGTGCGATACTGGCGAGAACCGGCAGCAAGAAAGACTCGGTCTTTCCCGAGCCAGTGCCGGAGGTCACGATGCCGGGATGCGCCTCCCTGCTGCCACGCCGAAGCATCTCCGCCTGATGCCGATACAGTTTCACATCACCGCTGTCGAAAAGCCCTGACGTGATCAGCCGAACGAACGCTTCGCGCTCCTCGCGCGTGAAGTGATCAAGGACGTCGTCACGATCGACAAGCTTGCTCAACGCCCACCCGACGCGCCCGTAGCGCGGGAGCGGCTCAAGCAGTGGATCAGTACAAAGCGTTCCCGGACGTTCGATCAAAACTCGCCGTTCGGCTCTAATCCTGGGATCGCCGATGCGGAACGCCGTGTCGAGATACGTGGCGTAGAGTTCGCGCACTCTCAAGAAGCCGCCGATCGGATCGTACATGCGTCACCCCACTATTGTTTGCCCATGCGCCTGAGGGCGCGTCGGCTCGAATACACTCTCGACAACATTCAATATCCTCTCACGCAACTCACCGAGGCCACACCGATAGCGGTAGCTACCGCCCGCATCGATGCCCGGCGCCGTTCCCTCGACGACGGTCAGAAATCGTGCCAGCGGCAATGGAAGAAAGGCATGCTCCGCAGCCAGTCCACCATCCTCCGTCACGGCGAATGCCTTTTGACCCAAGAAGGCAAGACCCCAAAGACGGGCTGTGTTGAGATCGTACGACCATGCGGATCGGTCCCCTACCACAACATGCCAGTAGTCCGGCCGACCCGAACGCGTACATTGTGTGAAGGAAATTCCCTTCGCGGCCACCTCGGCCCCTAGTGACCACCGCGACCAGGACTTACGTTCGTCATAGTTCTGAGGCGGTGGCCCACGGCAGTCGTGCCGGCGTTGCTCGGCGTAGCGCTCGATCGCAACATCCAGCCATCTCAGAGGAATACCGGTCCGCACGGACAGCTCTTCGAGCTGGTCCTGTCGATCACATCGCATTGTGATGACAGCGGGCGTCTGCATCGTGACGTTGGCGCGCTCTTCGATGTCCACTCCTATCCGCCGTGTTGCTGCCCGAATGCTGCTCCGCGTGGTCGGCAGCAGCATCCCGAGAATCGTCGCCCCGCAACCGTGCTCGGTCGCAAACGCGATGAGACGGGGAGGACGCATGAACACGCTGCAGTGCCCCCAGCGCGCAAAAAAAGCGATATCCAAGATTCCCGCCTCGGCCCAGCTGCGCGTCAGTGTACGCATTTGCTCGCGTGACACCTCCAATACCCGCTCCGCGTAACCCGACCATTCCCAGTACGGAATCCCTGTCCGGCCGCTCGCGCGAGCGGCCGCAATCGCCAGCAGCCGATCGACCTCCGGAGCAGCGGCGGATATGTTCCGCGCCACCTCCGTCGCCACGGAAGACACGAGCATTTCGGAAATCGGCAATAGCGGTGAGAGAGCGCGCTGACGGATCCGGCTTCTGGCCGCGTCAAAGCCCCCGTCCGATGGATCTGCGCGACAGCGGAAGAGCAACTGGCGCCATTTGCGCCGGGCCGATTGGTCCGCAACCCGTGTGGTGGCTGATATCTCGGCCAGATCGTGGCGACATCTCGCGCCTGTCGCTTTGCCGGCAAAACGCTTCACGCGCCAGGCCGCCTTCTCGGAATCTGTCACGAACTCTCCGACCCCGGGACCAAGCCAAAACGTACTGTCGGAAACCGGAGCCGCTAACCCGCGCAGGTCGGCAAGTGGCGCCCCCCCAGCCAACGTGACGGTACCGCCCAATCCTTCCGTGATCCACGCATCCGGATCCTCCGGCATTCGCACATTCTCGGTGCCGAGAATGCAGTTGAAACGCGCCGAGAGCTGCTGGGGCACGCCGCCATCCACGTTGGCTTTGAACCGCCACGTGCCTTCGAGATCACGAGATGGGAGGCGCCATTCGCCTTCTCTGTCCGACCGGAGCGCATCGCATCCCCCACCGATGCCCACCATCTCAACCGACCGCGCGCCTTTTATCGCGATCCGCGGTAGGATCTCGCGAAATCCCAACCAACCATCATCCGCTTTCACTCCGCCCCGCAGGCGAAGGGTCGGCCTTACGATCGACTCATAGAGTTGCCAGCAGCCTATCAGCGCCGTTCGCTCCAAAGTCTCGGCCGAACGGCGTCCCAGCTCAAGGTCTCGCAACTCAATCCAACCCGGCAGCACAGAAGCGCTGCGGCGCGCGTTGCCTTTCCCGAACAAGTCGAGCAGTGCATTCGCCCGATCATCACGCGCCAGAGCCGTCCGCGACTGCTCAAGCTGTTCCCCCTCCGCCAATTCGAGGCAGCCATGCACGCCGTCAACCAGCGGCACCAGCCCTTGCGCGACGAGACTGCTGAGGCCTGGGATCGCGATGCGGCCGAGCAGAACATCGAGCGCCGCCGCATATGCCCCTTCTGCGCCGGACGTTTCTGTTTCGCCCGGCACGACGGCATAGCGCCACGTGTCGAATGCAACAGGTAGCTCCACGGTCCGCAGTAGTCCGCCGACCATGGCCTCGTTCGTCACCAGAAATGGATGAAGCCTGTCCTCGTGCTCTTCGCAGAGAAACTGAAACTGACGCACTCCGTCGCCAGCGGCAGAGACGGAAGCGCCCCGTCCTCTCAGCGCGGCGTCCCGCACAGCCGACCAGAAACGATGCCCAAGAAAGTCCGCCGCCTGACGCCCACCGCTCGAAAGGCCTCTTCGAAAGTCGTCGAACGTCTCCAGGAACGTGCGTCGAAACCGGCCGCGTGCACCCGCCACCAACCCAATGACTTTGCCAACGGGCGGCTCGTGCCCCTGGAGACCGGCCCTGTCTAACAGTTCAGAAAGGACCAACTGGTCACGTCGATCTGGAAAGGTGAGCTTGATGGAGTGGCCGATGCGGGTAAGGCCCCCGGGATCTGGTAGCCTCAGCAATCGGAAGAATTGCGCGTTCGCCTCAAGCCACGCAGCAAGGTTGGTCCACAACGTCGGAAGGAATTGCAGTGTATAATCCGGCAGCGTGCCGCCCGCTAATTCTCGCAATCGCTGCAGGTACGATCCTTCGCTTCCCAATTCGTCTGACGATTCGGCGGCGGCAATGCAGGTGAAGAAGAGATGGGCGATGAACCGTGGCGCACCGTCCGGCACCGGCAATCCAGGCCAACCCTGATAGTTCGAGGCATGGTCCAGGAGGCTGCTGTTCTTGCCGACCTCTTCCACCACCTTTGCAACGAAGGCGTTCCTAACTTCGGTGGCATCGGCCGACGCGTCTCCGGTCGCGCGAGCAAGCTCCTCCGGCGTGACCAGCAGAGCCGCCACCGGCGGATCATCCATTGCTCGCCGGCCGAAGAAGTGCCGAAGCAGGTGTTCGTTCCACTCCTGGAGTCGCCAGCTCTGCCAATTGCTCATTCCGCCCACACTTCGAGTGGCTCAAGATCGAGAGGGCAGAATGGAGTCGACGCCGGAGCGAAACTGCTACCGTTGTGTGAATGCTGCCACCTCGTCAGGCGGCCACACAGCAGGATCGTAATTGGCGATCGGCCCGCGTCACGGAATTACCTTTTGCCCAAAAATCACGTTTCCGAGGCTTACCCTATTCGGAGGGCGATTTGCCGTCATCATCGGAGAAATGAATTGTCAACATTTAAGCCATCGCCTTGCGGACCCGCGCGACGCCAGCTTCAAGCGTCTCATGCTCCCAGACACGCACCACTTTCCACCCAGCGGCCCGTAGGAGCATGTCAGTATCCACGTCACGACGCTTGTTGGCCTCAATTTTCTCTCGCCAGAACCGTGAGTTCCGCGAGGGCCAAGTTCCGTGCTGTGGACAGCCGTGCCAAAAGCACCCATCCACGAATACCGCAACGCGAGCACGTATGAACGCGACGTCTATCGAGCGCCGTTTGGCTCCACTAATTGGGTAGTGCACTCGGAACCGCAGCCCTTCACGAAACAGTGCCGAGCGTAGTGCTCGCTCCGGAGCGTTGTCTCGACTTGGCGTTCGGCGCATCCGGGCGCTTGTCCTGAGGTCCGTTTCTATCCGTGCCTCCGCACGCAACGAATGCCCTGAGATCACGGATGAATTCCGGTGGGACACGCAATCTGCTCCGCTCCAGCCTCTCAAGGAACCCGCGCGCCGCCCTCGGCGAGAGAAGCCGAGCATCGGGGGAAAGAAATTCTGAAAGCCCTACGTAACCTTTTCGACCAGGCCATTCCGACACATTCACCTTGTATCGACGGCCTCTCATCCCATAAGCGGCGACCGGCCAAGGCTCACACGCTGACAGCTCCTCCGCATCGGGGCGCCGTTGAACCGATGCTCCTGTCAGAATGCGCCCCAACCAGGCAGAGGCAGGAACGCTCACAGCGTTCCCTACGAGGCGCCAACGCAATCGTTCCGGCAGCTTGTCTTCCCTCAGGAACGCCGTCCAGCCCCGTCTGAAACCTTGAAGGGCCTCAGCGTCTTCGATTGTCGGCGTGACGAAGTCTCGCGATTGCGGTCTCCAAATGGCTGGTGGCGACGCGATCCCGACACCTGAGGTGCCCTTCAAAGGCGGTGTGGCATCGACCGCCCAACCAACCCCACGGTTACCCTCCGTCCAGTAGAAACCACAGGGAATACCCGGCCGCCAAGCAGGTTCCCTCACTACTCCGACATCGGCAAACAGAAACTCGGCAGGATCTTCTGCGCGCGACGCAAGAAGGAACATTCGGCGCCGCCTCTGCGCAAGTCCGAATGCGCGGCTGTCGATCACGCGGTATGCCCATGTGTAGCCGGCATCTTCGATCCGCTGCGTGAGAAATCGCATGCCCGCACCGCCTTTCAGCGACAGCAGGAATGGCACGTTCTCGAACAACATCCATTTCGGCCTGCGTCGGGATGCGTGCACTAGGCGAAGTACGAATTCCACCGCTCCAGACTTTTCGCCGTGGATGCCGGCCGTTCCGCCTGCCGGGCTCAGATCCTGGCAGGGAAAGCCGCACGCTAGAAGTTCGCATTCGGGCAACTTCTTGATCCGGGTGATATCGCCAAGATTGGGCACGTCTGGAAACCGCCGTGCCAGCACGCTGCTTGCCACTGGGTCGTTCTCTGCCATCGCCGCGACGCGATGCCCTGCTTTCTTCAGGCCAAGTTCGAGACCCCCAATTCCCGCAAACAGGCCTACAACCCTCACTGCCGCGTCCCCCTGCGCCTCACGGTCGGATCCTCAGTCTCACGAGGTATGACGAGATTCGCGAACATACGCTCTTTCTTAGTAGTTCTCGAGAGCATTTCTCTTCGGGGGCCGCACCAGCTTGCTAAGGGCGGTGAGCAGAGAAGGTGCCAGGAGAGCCGATCGAGCTCTAGACTCTGCCCGCTCTCAAGGCCGCGCAGTATCGCACTTCAGCAGCGTCGCCGGATTGTAACAACGGCGACCTCCTAGTCGGGAACGATGCCTTAAAGGCCGGGTACCGCTAGGTCGAGCATCGCGACGAACGCGTCGATTACCCGAGCGGATTTTCCCCGCCGACGTAGGCTTCCATCGTGTCGGTCAGCAATGTCGCCTGCCGCCGACCAGCGCGTTCGATCAACCGCCCCATCGGAGCCCCTTGGAGTCTCACGAGAGTCCTGCAGTGCTCGCCGCAGCCGGTTTCGCACAGACTCGTATTTCCGCGAACACGTGGCGTCCCAGTTCTAAGCCCACGCTAGGCACCATTGATCCTCAGTAACGCTCTTCTCAGAGTCATGGGCGATACACGCAAGCGTTCGGCCAAGTCCCGCAGACGAGATCCGTCCAATAGGCGTTGTGCGGCGGCCCGAACCTCAGCGGTCGATAGTTTGCGTCGGCGACCAAGCTGGCGACCTCGAATGCGGGCAGCATCTAACCCTGCCTTGGTACGCTCGCTAATTAGTGAGCGCTCAAATTCGGCGAGCGCACCCATGACGTGGAACAGCAATCGTCCGCCGGCGGAGCTCGTGTCGATTGCCTCCGATAAGGACTTGAAGGCGATGCCTCGCCGCTCAAGGCCTCCTATCAGGCTGATTAGGTGGGACAGGCTCCTGCCGAGACGGTCGAGCCGCCATGCGACTAGGGTGTCGCCAGGCCGAAGGGCCCGTAGTGCTTTGGAGAGCGCGGGTCGGCACTCCTTTGTTCCCGAGACGCCATCGTCTCTGAAGATGCGGCAGCAGCCGGCACGAGTAAGCGCATCAATCTGAAGTGCCGTGTCTTGCTCGTGCGTGGATACGCGGGCGTACCCAATCATCATCGCCTCAGAGCCCTCCGTTGTTGCGGTGACGACTTATCTCGCCCACAGAACATCTGGACCGTAACAAAAAGGGTCCATTTTGATTGAGCGGCCGTGTGGTGCGCGACGATGGCAATGTTCTTCACTACGCAAGTCTATCGGACGCTAACCAACGCGCCAACTCCGCTGCAACAATAACGACCCTTTTTGAAACCATGCAACCAGAGCTATGCGCAAAAATATCGCCAAACCTAAACACCACCCCATCGTCGAAAAATGGCTTCAACAACACCATGCAATCATAAACCCTCCGATAAGCGCGAAGGTGCAGTTCAACTTCCGCCCCAATAAGCTTGCACACCGGCAATATCGAATTCTCAGTGCAATATTCTTCGCGATCGATGAAAGGGGAATATCGATCCACCCTCACGCCTGGCGACTATTCTATTTTAAATCCGACAATATATACGTCCCGGCTTATATATATCCATCCAAACAACAGCCGCCGAACACTCGGGCCGACATGGCAAAACTAGAATTTCTACTACTCAATCATCAATTGGGCGTCCGCGAAACATGGACAGAGGAGGACGCGCCGCTGGAAGATCAACTCGAGGCAATAGCTGCCGGAATACAGGAGTTCATACAAACCGTTGCTGGCTTGATTGCAAAGGCACAAGAGTGGCAATTAGAGCAGCGCATACTTGCACTGCAACGAGAACTCGAAACGATCAGATCGGCGGAATAAGTTCGAGTTTGATCCCGCCCTACTTCAAGAGACATGAGACCGGTCGGAAATTCCCAACTACCGTATCCCTCTGCGTCGAGAAGGGGTGTGGTGGGGGACGAGGTTCGAATCCTGGCGGGCCCACCAATGGTGGGTGATGAACCCACCAACTTCGAGCGAATGATGTATCTCCATCTCTTTTTGACGCGACGGAGCATCCGAACTTGGCGAGATCGCTCAGACCTGACGTTCAAAATCAGCGCTGACGGCGCGCTCCCAACCAATATTTCTCCACAATCTGTCCATGATCTCGTACTCCCCCGGGAGGGGGTCGGGAACCGAAAGGGCGCCTGGATACCTAGCCCACCGCCACCCCTCTGAGCCGGGCTCGCCTGGAATAGCCTTAAACTGCAACCGGTCGCTGGCGCCCATCGAACCTTCCGACAGGTGCTCCTGGTCTGAAGGTTCCCAGGGCGGCTGCACCACGATGGATCCGTTGGGAAACACCTCGGAAATGAGCCAGCGAATCAGACCTGGCATCAGACCAGGAATCGAATAGTCCCGGACTACACTGATTGATTTCAAAAGCAGGATAGGGCCACTCGAAGCCAAGTCCGACTTCACATCCAGCCAACCGCATGTGAGCGCGGCAGCGAGTTCGTATTCTTCTTGGTAATCCACATCCATGATTGTGAAGAATCTCAAATTGTGACCGCAGCGGCGAGCATCATATGAAGCCGCATTCACCATTCCAATCCGCTCCTCCCCTTGCATGACCCACGCAAATACTTCGCGCCGTGTTACCCCCGGGCCAAAACACCCTACTCGTCGGCGTGGAGTTACATTGTATCGCACACGGACCCCACCACAGATAGGAAATTCAATCGTGGATTTGCGGCACCTCCATTGTCGGCGCGTTTGCAGTTCTGCCATGCGGTTCTTGGTTATTTCATTTACGTGGGGGTCAGACATTACGCGCCTCTCTATTTTATGGTTGCATGAGCAATCATATCATAAAAGGGCGTTATCAGAAGCAGTAATCCGGAGCACCAACTGTGTCCGCGAAGGGGAGTATCAAAGAGTAGAAGAGGGGGTCTACGGGGGCCTAGGAAAAATAGGTTGTAGCTTCCCTCTGCCGGGAGAAAAATTGTCCGACGCTTAATATCGCGTGAGGGACATCCTGTGAGTTCGAGATCGAAAGCCGTAATTGCCTCGCGCCTCCCGGTGCGCCGAGGGCTGGATGAGAATGAGGCCGCCGTCTACCTCTCATTCTCGCCGAGCTTTTTTCGCAAGCTCGTGGACACGCGCGTGATGCCCAAGCCGCGCATCGCAGGCGGTCGGCGCATCTGGGACATCGAAGAGCTTGATCTCGCGTTCAAGAGCCTTCCTCGCGAAGAGGAAGAGGAAGGGGCTGGGCTGGTTGAAGCCCGGTCAGACAGTTGGACAGATTTCAAATGAGTCTCGCGAAGCCCAAATACGTCGAGCGTTTCGTCGACCGGCACGGTCGCGTTCGCTACTACTTCCGTTGCGGAAAGGGTGAGCGCACGCCGTTGCCCGGCGAACCCGGATCACATGTCTTCCAGGCCGCCTATGCCGCTGCACTCAAGCGAACACGAGCAAAGGCCGAGCGGAAGGTGCGGGGCAACCCGGGGACGTTCGATCGCCTAGTCCAGGAGTACTTCGAGAGCCCCGACTATCTGCGTCTGGCGACACAGACACAGATGACCTACGCGAGCGTCATTGAGCGCTTCCTCATCGAGGAAAACGTCGGCCATCGCCTCGTGCGCGAGATGACGCGCAAGCATGTGCAGAGAATCGTCGCCAAACGTTCGGCCACGCCCGGCGCGGCCAATCAGCTTCTGAAGAAGCTGAAAGTGCTCCTGCACTTCGCAATCGATAATGAATGGCGTACGGACGATCCAACAGTCCGTATCAAGAAGTTCCCCGAAGGCGAGATCCACACCTGGACCGACGCCGAGATCGAGCGCTTCGAAGCGACGTGGAAGATCGGCACCCGCGAGCGTTTAGTCTTCGCTCTGTTCCTCTATTCGGGCCAGCGCACGTCGGACGTTTCCAAGATGCAGTGGACCGAGGTGAGCAACGAGGGCATCTGGGTCGTGCAGCGCAAGACCAAGGCGAAGTTGCTCGTCCCTCTGCATCCCGAGCTCTACGCCATCCTCTCGGCGTCACCGCGCCGAAAGGGAGCAATCCTGCAGACGAACTTTGGTCGCCCGTTCACCTCGAAGGGCCTCAGCAATTTCATGGCGACACGGATCGGCAAGGCCGGGCTGCCAGAGCGCTGCGTCACGCACGGGCTGCGCAAGGCCGCGGCCCGCCGGCTCGCGGAGGCGGGGTGCTCGGCGAACGAGATCGCAGCCATCACGGGCCACGCCAGCCTCGAAGAGGTCGCGCGTTACACGAAGGCTGCTGAGCAGAGAAAGCTCGCCCGCTCGGCGATGGATCGCCTGGTGCGGGATCAGCATGGCGTCCCAACTTCGGGCCATACGGAAGGTTTGGGATTTGGGGATCAGAGTTTGGGAAAAATGACCCCATTTTCCCCAGCAGAATCAAACGCTTACGCGAATGGATGGCGCCCCGTAGGGGACTCGAACCCCTGTTCCCAACGTGAGAGGCTGGTGTCCTAGGCCACTAGACGAACGGGACAGCGCTGGAGCGAACCTATATGGGACTAAGCGCCCATCAATCAAGCCGTTTCTTTCCCCAAAGCCCGCCAATACTCAAAGAGCGTCAATCGGGCGCTGTTCGCCGGATGCCGATGTCGGTGAGCGCGCGGCCGGCGGCGAGATCGTAGACTGCAATCCCTTCCTTGCCCGCGGCTTCGTAGTGAACCGCGAGCCGGTCGCCCGAAAGCGAAATCGAGCGCACCTGCGCCCCTGCCGGCAAGCGCAGCATCGCCTCGGGCGGAACGGCCGGTTGCGGCGCGGGCGGCGGTTGCGTCGTCCTGGCGGACGCGAGATAGATGATGCGCCCGGCAACCGTCGCAAGGCCGGCGAACAGCAGCACCCCCAGCGCGACGACGATGATCTTCATCGTGCGCTGCAGGCGCGCTTCCGCTGCGTTCGGCACAGGGGCCGTGGCCGCCGCGGAGGCTGCGTCGGCGGCATCGGTTGCGTGCATTCCACGTCCTTCCGTCATCGTCGCGGAGGCCATCCGGAGGCCAGTTCACAAGGCTATGTCTAGCGCCGAGCCGACACAAAGCGCAAACCCGTTGCAGGTCACCGCAGGCGAGGAGGATGCGGGCACCCGGCTCGACAAGCTGCTCGCCCAACGCGTCGACGGGCTGAGCCGCGCGCGCATCCAGGCGCTGATCCGCGCCGGGAACATCACCGATGCCGGCGGCCGGCCCATTGACGATAGCGCCTGCCGCGTCAAACCCGGCGACACTTTCAAGGTTGTACTGCCGCCGCCGGTCGCCGCCGAGCCGCGCGCCGAGAAAATGCCCCTCAGCGTCGTCTACGAGGATGGCGATCTCATCGTCATCGACAAACCGGCGCATATGGTCGTGCATCCCGCGCCGGGGCACGCCGAAGGCACGCTCGTCAATGCCCTCATCGCCCATTGCGGCGAGAGCCTTTCGGGTATCGGCGGCGTGCGGCGGCCCGGCATCGTGCACCGGCTCGACAAGGGCACCTCGGGGCTGCTCGTCGTGGCGAAGAACGATGCGGCCCACCAAGGACTCGCCGAGCAGTTCGCCGCCCACGGTGCAGATGGGCGCATGCACAGGGCCTATCGCGCCCTGGTTTGGGGCAAGCCGCTGCGCCCCCGTGACACCATTTCGGCTCGTCTTGGCCGCAGCCAGTCGAACCGCACCAAGATTGCCGTGACGCGCGGTGAAGCGGGCCGCCATGCTGTGACCCATTACGAGCTTCTGCGAACCTTCGAGACCGAGGCCGGCCCCGTGTCGCTGCTTCGCCTCGAGCTCGAAACCGGCCGTACCCACCAAATCCGCGTGCACCTCGCCCACGTCGGAATGCCCGTGCTCGGCGATTCGATATACGGCAGCGGTTTCAAGGCGAAGGTCGGACGGCTCGGTGACGGCCCCCGCGAAGCCCTCGAAACCCTTGGCCGGCAGGCGCTCCATGCCGCCGAGCTGGGCTTCGAGCATCCGCTCACGGGCCGATCACTTCAGTTTGAAAGCCCGCTTCCGGCGGATATGGCCAGTCTGTTGAATGCCTTGGAGGCGGATTAGCGGCAAAATTGGCCCGCGCTGCAAATCGCAGGTTAGGTCCAATACCATGTCCCACAAGGCGGATTTGCCCCTTGCGTTACAGTCCCGCAGGCCCGTGGAATGGGCGCGAAAAGACATAGCAGCCATCTCAGCAAAACATTTCTGCGCTGCGCTTGCGACATAGATGGAGTGCAACAATATATCCCTGACCTGCGTATAGGGGGGTAAGGCGGGCACCGGATCGACGGAAATAGGCATCTGGTGCGTTTTCTCAAAGGGTTTCAGCCGAAAGTCGGCGACGCCCGCGAACGGTTTCCCGCTTATGATGACTGAGAGGGACCGCCCTGGCACTGGGGCGGCTGGTAAACACATGGCAACGAAACTTCCGACGATCGCGCAGGGCTCCCTGGGTCTCGCCCGTTATCTCGAGGAGATTCGCAAATTCCCGATGCTGGAGCCGGGCGAAGAGTTCATGCTGGCCAAACGCTGGCAGGAGCACTCCGACCAGGACGCCGCCGAGAAGCTCGTGACGTCGCACCTTCGCCTCGTCGCGCGCATTGCCATGGGCTACCGCGGCTACGGCCTGCCGATCGGAGAGGTGATCTCCGAGGGCAACGTTGGCCTGATGCAGGCCGTGAAACGCTTCGATCCCGACAAAGGCTTCCGCCTCGCCACCTATGCGATGTGGTGGATCCGCGCCTCGATCCAGGAATACATCCTGCGCTCGTGGAGCCTCGTGAAGATGGGCACCACCGCGGCGCAGAAGAAGCTGTTCTTCAACCTTCGGCGCGCCAAGAGCCAGCTCCAGGCCCTCGACGACGGCGACTTGCATCCCGATCACGTGAAGACGATCGCGCGCAAGTTCGGTGTCAGCGAGGCCGACGTCGTCTCGATGAATCGCCGCCTCGGTGGCGATGCGTCGCTCAACGCGCCGGTACGCGCCGATTCCGAAGCCGGCGAATGGCAGGATTGGCTGGCGGACGACGCGCCCACGCAGGAGGATACCCTCGGCGATGAGCAGGAGCTCGACCAGCGCAAGAACTACCTGTCGAACGCGCTCGCCTCGCTCAACGACCGCGAGCGGCGCATCTTCGAGGCGCGGCGGTTGACCGAGCAGCCGGCGACGCTGGAGGACCTGTCGACGGAGTTCGGCGTTTCGCGGGAGCGCATCCGCCAGATCGAGGTGCGCGCGTTCGAGAAAGTTCAGAAGGCGGTGCAGTCAGCCGCAACGGCGGACGATGCCGCCCGTGTGCACTGACGGGCTGGCCTCGTCGCCAGCACCGCCAGGGAATATCGACGGCGCCGCGCTATTGCGGCGCCGTTACTTTTAGATCCCCCACCTGCCAGGTATCGCCGTTCTTGCTGCTGGCAGAAGCAGCCAGCAATCCGATATGGCTCGGCCACCGTGGCGGCTCGCCCCTGAAGCTGCCGGCAGGGCTGCCGTTGACGGCAATATCCACCTGCTCGCCCTTGATCGTCACACGCATCGTGTTCTTTTGCTTCGAGCCGGTTTTGGCGGCATCGAGCTTGGTCCACGCCACCGGGCGCTTGGGAAGCGCCTTTCCGTCGACGATGCGTGCGACCGTGAAGTAGCCGTTGGGCGCGAGCACCGCCTGATAGTAGTTGCGGCTGTCCTGCACCCAGAACACCAGCCCTGCGTAGCTCGCCGTGGGATTTGCCGTGTTGTTCGCAAGCGTAAACTCTGCGCACGCATCCATATCGGCGAAGACGAACACGCGGTTCCAGCGCAGCGCGGGCGTACCGGGCGCCGGAGTGAACGTTGCCACACCGTTGGCGATGTCGAATTTGCTATCCTTCGGACCCCAGTTCGTATCGTACTCCGCGAATGCCCCGTCGTAGAGCGGCTTGCCGGATCCGCAGCCGGCGGACGCGGCGTCGATCGCGCCGGTAACCGCCTCACCCTCTCCGGACGATGTTCCCTCCGCCGCCGCCTGCGTGGAAGCAGGCGCAGGGTCCGCCGCGCTGAAACCGGACACGCGCCAGGTGTCGACCGCGGAAGGCGCCGACGACGCCACGATACCGGCATGGCTCGCAGCTTCCGGCGGCTGCCCGCGGAAGCGCGCGACTTCGGTGTCGTTGATATGCAGGGTGATGTTCTGGCCGTTGGCGGTGACACGCAGAACGTTCTTCGCCCCCGGGCCCGTTTTCACTGCAGCCGATTGCGTCCAGTTGACCGGCGGCGTCGCCACGATGCGCCCCGCCGCCTTGCGCGCCACTGTGAACATGCCGTTGGGTGAAATCACCGCCTGATAGAAATTGTCTTTGTCGGTCACCCAGAACAGCAGCCCCGCATAGCTGCGCGACGCATCCGACGTCGTCTCCGGCATTGCAAAGGTTGCGCAGACCTCGACCTCATTGAGCGATAGTCCGGCATTCCAGCGCGCCGTCTGCGTGCCGATCTGTGGCGTGAGCGTCGCCTCGTTTCCCTGCGTCTTGAATTGATCGTCCGCCTCACCCCAGGCGCTGGCGCTCATCTGGAATTCGCCGGAACCAGCCGCCTCGACACAGGCCGCAGCAGCGGGCGACACGAGAAGAAAAAGGGCCAGCGCAGTGAAGTAAGCTCGGTGCATGCGTTCCTCGCAGATTTCGCGATTCGACGTGAACCGCAGTATGCCGCAGAAAAAGCATTCTGCGGCCTTGAGAAGGCCACTTTGCGGCACCGGGAGCATCACCGTGCATGCAACATTAATTCGCTGCGCAGCGCACTCGTATCTGTTCTCGAATCACTTACTCTTTTCCTCGAGGGGGCCGACCTCTCGCGTCTCCGGCCTTTGGAGCCGCACGGGAGTGATGCGTAGGACGACGGGTGCGCGTCAGAGAAGGAGGGCAGTTGCCCTTGGACTCTCCGTGCAAGAATAGTCGAATGACTGACGCAATCAGTCGGTTGGATGCGTGGCGGGTATGGATAGGGCCGCCCCAGGGAGCATCCGCCGGCTTTGTCTGTCGGCCGCCGCCGAGCCCTGTCCACGACCGCCGCAAACCATTGCATTCCCCGATGATCGCCGCGCAGGCGTCGCGCCCTCCCCGGGCAGCGCGTCGTCGCGTGGCATGCATCGGCCTTGTTTCGGGTTGCACGGCACCGCGGCACCTACTGGAAGATGGAGTGGAAAATGCTGAAGCGCCTTCCTCATACGAAGGTCCCACACACCGTATCTTCTCGTTCTCGCGTTGCATCCTCGCTTCGGCTTCAAACGGAATGGCTTTGGATACTGCTCTGGCGCCAAAAACAGATGCGGCCTCCAAGTATGACTTGACGGGGCTCTAGCCGAGGAAAGGCGTGCGACCTGATACTCGGCCACAAACGAAGAGGCCGGTCCCGAGGGACCGGCCTTTTTTATTATTATTGACGCCTAAGGGTGCAGGGCACTTGCTGCGCGCGACGCTTACATCGGCAGCTGCGCAACCTGATTGGAGAAGTAGTTGTCGATGGCCGACAGGATGGAGTCGGTGACCTTGTCGCGCCAGACATCCGACTTCAGGTTTGCCGCATCCTGCTTGTTCGTCACGTAGGCGAGCTCGATGAGCACCGAAGGGAACTGCGCCGTCTTGAGCACGCGGAACGATGCCTGCTGATCGGGCTTGCTGCGCATCGTCGTGCTGGCGCCCATGGTCTCGATCACGGACTTCGCAAAGACGTTCGTGCGGTCGTGCGTGGCGTCGATCTCCCGCTCGGCCAGATCCGCAAGGATGCCCTTGACGAAGTTGACGTCGCGGTTCGTACCGATCTGCTTGACGGTCTCGACCTCGGTTTTCGATAGCACGTCGACATCGCCGCGCGTGGAGCGGCGCAGGCTGGCGGCTACGGAATCCCTGAGCGAATAGATGGTGGCGCCGCTCGCGTTGCTGCCACCGCCTGCATAGTCGCAATGCACGGCGATGAAGAGGTTGGCGTTGTGCTTTTCACCGAACGCGACACGGTCGCCGAGCGGAATGAAGACGTCCTCGTCACGCGTCATCAGCACTTTGTAGCGGCCCGTCTCGTTGAGCTTGCGCTCGAGGATCTTGCTGAATTCCAGCGTGATGACCTTCTCGACGGCGCCGTTCTTCATCGCGCCGGAATCGTGCCCGCCGTGTCCCGGATCGATGACGATGACCGGCTTGAAAGCGCGTTCGGCACGAACATCCGGTGGCACCGCCGGGCGCGGCAACGGCGGCTGCAGCCCCGCTGCGCCGAGCGAATAGGTCGGCGGCGCAATGTCGGACTTCGCCGTCACCTTCTGCTTTACGGGCGCTGAAATGCTGGCGGTGATGGGCGTGAACGAGGAGATCTCGACGACGAGGTGCTCGTCGCTTTCCCCGCTCGCCTTCTCGATGCGCGCACTCGAAACGATCACCGGCTCGGTGACGTAGATGATGATGCGCGAGCGATCGGTTCCCGACAGCCCCGCCTGGAACGACTTGATCAGACCGATCGGGCCGTCCTTCGGCTGCTGCGGCAGACGCAGCTTCGTTTCCTTCACCTGCACAACCACGCGGTTCGGGTTGCTCAGCGAGAAAACCTCGAATTCCGTTTTCTTCGGCAGGCCGACGACGAAGCGCGTGCGCTGCGGCGGCGCGTTGGCGACAGCCGTGGCAGCGCTGCCGCCTCCGAAGAGGCTGTCTGCGCTTTTGTTGATGAGGTTCTGTGCTTCGTCGAGCAGACTTTGCGCCCGCAGCGGTGTATGCGCACAGAACAGGACAAGCAGGAATAGTATCCCGCGGCGAAGGCGCCACGGAGTGCAGGTAACCATGACGTTCTGACCCCCGTCTACGCGATACAATTCCAAGTGGGTCAAGGTTGCCTGAAATGATGGCCTTTTGCAGTCGGCCTTCAGGCATTGTTAGGGTTATCGCATAGTAAGCCTTAACACTTCGCTAATGGCGGCACGGATTGCAGACAAAACCATCGGTTTCGCCGCCTTGGGAGCGTGTTTCTCAATCGGATTGCAGTAGGTCGATCAGCGCCAGCGATCGGCGGCGCCGTCGTCCTCGGCGCGCGCGTCAACCCATTTGGTTTCGCCGGACGGCATCGTCTCTTTTTTCCAGAACGGCGCGCGCGTCTTGAGGTAGTCCATCAGAAACGCGGCCGCCTCGAACGCGGCCTGACGATGGGCGGACGCGGCGATGACGAGCACGATGTTGTCGCCGGCGTGAAGCTCGCCGACGCGATGGATCAGAAGGCTCGCCTGCAGCGGCCAGCGCGCATGTGCCTCCGCTTCGATGCGCGCCATCTCCGCTTCCGTCATGTCGGGGTAGTGCTCGAGCGTCAGCGCTTCGATCTGCCGTTCGCTATCCGCACCGCGCACACGCCCCGTGAACGTGACGATGGCGCCGATATCGGTGCGCCCGCCGATCAGCTTTTCCGTTTCCGCACTGACGTCGAAATCATCGTGCTGCACACGGACAGCCACGGCTCAGCCTCCGGTGACGGGCGGGAAGAAAGCGATCTCGCGCGCCGCGCCGAGCGCCGTAGACGGCTTCACATGCACCTTGTCGAGGGCTGTGCGCACGACTTCACGCCGCGCGAAGGCCTCGCCATATTGCGGCCCGCGCTGCTCCAGCCAATCGACGAGGTCGGCAACCGTCGCGATACCCACGGGCAGCTCGACCTCCTCCGAGGCGAGCCCGACCTTCTCGCGAAGCCACGCGAAATACAAAAGCCGCACGTTGCGCGTCTGATTGTCCATATTTGCCCTGCCGATGCGCGCCTAGCGCTCCATGGCGTGCACGATGCCAGCCTTCAGATAGTCGTATCCGGTCCACAGCGTCAGCAGCGCCGCGATCCAGAGAATGACGATGCCGCCCGTCATGATGCCGGGCACGATCTTTTCCGCCGCCGGCCCCGCGAGCAGCACCGCCAGCGCGATCATCTGCATCGTCGTCTTCCACTTGGCGAGCTGCGTGACGTGGATCTTCACGTTGAGCTCGGCCAGGAACTCGCGCAGGCCCGAGACGAGCATCTCCCGGCACAGAATGATGATCGCCGCCCAGATCGACCAGCCACCGATGGTGTTGTCGTGCACGAGCATCATCAGCACCGCGCCCACCAGCAGCTTGTCCGCGATGGGGTCGAGCATCCGGCCGAGGGTCGACTGCTGCTCCCAGATGCGCGCCAGATACCCGTCGAGCCAATCGGTGACGCTGGCGAACACGAAAAGCGTGAAGGCCGACCACCGCGCAGCATCGCCCTTGAGGAAAAAGAGGCAGGCGACCAGCGCAGGAACGGCGGCGATGCGAACGTACGTCAGCACGTTCGGCAGGCTCATCGGCATGGCGCGGGAGGCAGCAGCTTGTTCCATCGCCCTTGGTACACCATCCCCGTGCACGCCCGTCAATGCCGCAGGTAGCGTGGCGCTAAACAGCCCCGAAATCAGCCGATTAATGGCAAATGCCACGGCTCGAGCGGCGCACCTTCATATCGAGGTGAAAATGGTCGCGATGGGCCTCGTTGGCCTCGGGGCCTAGGACCGTCGCGAAAACGGCGCAGGAACCCTCGTGCAGCCGCTTCAGGAACTCCGCTTCCTTGGTGGTTGCCGGCTTCAGGTTCGCATCCGTCCCGCCCGCTGCTGCCCTGTTGGCGGCTGCCGGCCCCTTCGGATCTTCAGAGGGCTTCGCCCCATCCTTCGCAGCGGGCTTGGCCGCGGGGCGCCTATAGTCGACCTTCTGGACGCTGCCATCCTTGGAATTCGCCCGCTTTCCCGCTTCCCCCTCGGCCGGCTTATCGCCCGCGGGCGGCTCGGAAGCCCCTTTTCCATCGGCTGGCGCCTTGGGCTTGGCAGCCTCCTTCTCGGCGGCCTTTTTGCGCGCCGCAGTGATATCGCGCTCCGTCGGCCCCCAGCCTTTTGCGACGGTGACGGTGCGCCCGTCCGCCATCACGAAGGCGGAAATATCGACCGCGTTCCCCGTCGCGTGCTCGCTCAGCGTCAGCTTCGGATTGTTGTAGATGTTGCGGCACGAATAGGACGACGCCCCCACGATGCGGGTGACCCGCGAGCCGAAAACCTGCTGCGCCGCCGGTTGCAGCACCTTGTCCACCCACGTGCTGAGCGAGGCGGCAAGGCGGCAATTCATCGTTGGAGGCGGTGAAAACTCGACCTTCTGCACGCCTCCGACGCTACGGAGCGCGAGCGGCGCGGGCGTTCCGCACGCGCCGCGGCGCATGGGCTCCTCCAGTTCCATCTCCACCGCTGCCGGAGCCAGCAACTCGAGGCACTGGCGCAGCCCCGCATTGAGCTCCTCCGCGCTCCACGTGTCCGGCGGCGGGGCGTTAGGGGGCGCCGCCGCGGGGGTAGTAGCGGTCGCCTGCGTGCTTCCGGGGCTGGCCGCGGTCGACGATACCGGCGCCGCGGGAGCTTGGGCCGATGGAGCGGTGGTAGCAGGCGGGGTGGCGACGCGCTCGGGCGGAGCGGAAGGCGCCGAAGCGATCGAAGAGGGTTGCATAACCCGTGGCGGCACCGGTGGCGGCCCCTGCGCGCTGCTTGCATCCGCGTTTGCAACGGCCGCCTCGGCCGAAACCGGCGGAACCACGGCGGGCGCCGGGGTTTTAACCTCGGCCGAATGCTGCGGCGCGGCGGGCGGCGGATCGACCTGACGGCCCGGCAAATGCGCAAGCGCGACCAATCCCGTGAAGGCTGCACCCGACAGCCACGTGGAAAGACGGCCCAGCGTCTGGTCAACGGAAATCCCGGTCGCCATGCACACCTGCAGGTCGATAATAGGCGAAGAGCTGCGCTTGTTCCCCTCGCGCCCAGCATCCGCCGTCACGGCGGCGAAAATGCGATTATATTCGGGTGCTATTTACCAAGCTGTAAGCTGCGCCCTTTGGGCCCCGCCAATCGAAGGCTCACGCACCGCCGGGAGATCGAAGATGGACGGTTTCGAGGACGATCGCCGCAGCCTTGCCCCCAAGCCCCGCGTCGACAGGCGAGAAATGCTCGCGGCGAGCCTCGCAGCGGGCTTTGCCACGGCGGCCCATCCCATCGCCGCGCAGACCATCATCCACACCGATACCGATGGGCTCGAAGGCGGAACCGTTTCCGTCCCCGCACCGGATCGGGAAATCCCCGCCTACCGTGCCGCGCCCGCGGGTGATGGCCCCTTCCCCATCGTGCTCGTCGTGCAGGAAATCTTCGGCGTCCACGAGCACATCCGCGGCCTGTGCCGGCGGCTCGCCAAGTCCGGATATATGGCCATCGCCCCGGAGCTCTACGTCCGGCAAGGCAACGTCGCCGACATCACCAACATCCGGGAGATCATCTCCAAGGTGGTCTCGAAGGTCCCCGACGCCCAGGTCATGTCCGATCTCGACGCCACCGTCGCCTGGGCGGCAGGCACCGGCAAGGGAGACGATGCCAGGCTTGGCATCACCGGCTTCTGCTGGGGCGGACGCATCACCTGGCTCTATGCGGCGCACAGTGACAAGCTGAAGGCGGGCGTCGCCTGGTACGGCAAGCTCGTCGGCAGCGCTTCGACCAATACACCGCGCCATCCGCTTGAAATCGCTGCCGAACTGAAGGCCCCCGTCCTCGGGCTGTACGGCGCCGCCGACACGGGCATCCCGATGGATACGATCGAGCGGATGCGCGAGGCATGCGCAGCGTCCGGCAAGTGCGAGCTGGTCGTCTATCCCGATACCCCGCACGCGTTCAACGCAGACTATCGGCCAAGCTACCGCGCCGAAGCTGCGAAAGACGGCTGGAAACGGATGCTCGCCTTTTTCCGCACGCACGGAGTTGCATAATGTGCCTCGCCCGCAGGATGGACGGCTGCAATCGTTCCGTCATGCTGGCGGGCTAGACCATGATCGCTTCGGACCCTATCAGTCCGAAGCGTGAATCATCGGTCTAATCAAAAGACAGACCATGATCGCTTCGGACCCTATCAGTCCGAAGCGTGAATCATCGGTCTAATCAAAAGACGGACCATGATCGCTTCGGACCCTACCAGTCCGAAGCGTGAATCATCGGTCTAAATCAAAAGACAGACCATGATCGCTTCTGGCCCCGTCAGTCCGAAGCGCCGATCATCGGTCTAATCGAGTGGCTAGGGTCGGATCGCGATTCGAAGAAAAGCGATCGTGCTCTAGAGATCACCTGCGCACAGCGGTTTCGCCATGCGGCCTTGCATCGCCGGTTCCGTTGGCAGAAACTCGCCGTGCACGAGCACGTCTAATCAGCCCACGAAGATGGGCTTTAGGGGGAGTGTGTCGTATGCCTGACTTGCCGTTCGATCTGGCGACCGTCGATTGGGTCACAGTCGCCATTTATTCCGGTATCGCATTTCTTGCCGCGATCATCGGAAATGCAATCGCTTTGGGAAATCGCTTTGCGGGTGCAGTGCTGACCGCGCTGTTCTTCGCTGTCTTCTACGTGTTGTGGGTTTATTGGCTCGCGGCCCTCGCCTTCCCGTCGGCCACCACGCCGCCCATCTAAGAAGCGCCCGTCTAAGAAGCGCAATGTTCACTGCCGACACACGTGGCCGGGCGCGCGGCGTCCCGGTCGCGATCGTGTGCGTCATCGCTTGATCCAGTGAGACCGCCACGCCGGGAGTGCCGAAGTCAGCTGCGCCGCTCGTGGAAGTGGTCGTAGATTCGTTGCGCGATCTCGCCCGAGATACCGTCCACGGTCTTGAGGTCCTCGACACTCGCGCGCGAGACCGCCTTCGCCGAGCCGAAATGATTCATCAGCGCGCGGCGCCTCCGCGGGCCGATGCCCTCGATCTCGTCGAGCGGACTTGCGCCCATCGCCTTAGACCGCCGCGCGCGGTGCGTGCCGATGGCGAAGCGGTGCGCCTCATCGCGCAGCCGCTGCACGAAATAGAGGACCGGGTCGCGCGGCTCGAGCATTATCGAGCGGTCGTGCCCCGGAATGTGGAAGTGCTCGCGGCCGGCATCTCGGTCCGGCCCCTTCGCAACGCCGATGAGACAGATGTCGTGCAGGCCGAGGTCGGCCATCACCTCGCGCGCAACCGCGAGCTGGCCCGCACCGCCGTCGATCAGCACGAGATCCGGCCGATCGGGGAAAGCATCGTCCTCGATGTCCTCCGGTGAGACGTCCGCAGCCGTTGCCGCGAGTGCAACGAGATTGCTCGTCTCCTCCTCCGCCACGACGGCTCCAACGCCTTCACGTTTTTCCTTGCTGTTCGTCTCCACCACCAGCCGCTTGAAGCGGCGTGTCAGCACCTCGCGCATCATGCCGTAATCATCGCCGGGCGTGAGGTTCTGCGACTTGATGTTGAACTTGCGGTACTGGCCTTTGACAAAGCCCTCGCGCCCCGCAACGATCATCGCGCCGACGGCATTGGTGCCCTGAATGTGGCTGTTGTCGAACACCTCGATGCGCCGCGGCGGCGCCGAAAGCGCAAAGCGCTCGGCGAGACCATCCAGCAGACGCCGCTGCGAGGAGCTCTCGGCCAGCTTGCGCCCCAGCGCCTCGCGCGCATTGGCGAGCGCGTGCTCCACGATACCCGACTTCGTGCCCCGCTGCGGCACGCGGATCTCGATCTTTCTCTCCGCCTTGATGCACAGAGCTTCCGCGAGCAGCTCCCGGTTCGGCACGTCGTGCGACAGCAGAATGAGCCGCGGCACCGGCTTGTCGTCGTAGAACTGCGCGATGAAGCTATCGAGCACCTCCTCGACGGGAAGCGCGCGGTCCGCCTTCGGGAAGTAGGCGCGGTTCCCCCAGTTCTGTCCGGTGCGGAAAAAGAACACCTCGACGCACGTCTGTCCGCCCTCCTGGGCCGCGGCGAACACATCCGCTTCCTCGATGCCCTCCGGATTGATCGACTGGTCCGCCGTGACGTGCGCGAGCGCCGACAGCCGGTCGCGGAAGCGCGCGGCGCGCTCGTATTCGAGGCTCGCCGCCGCCTCCTCCATCAGCTTCTGGTACATGCGTCGCACGTTCTGGCTTTCACCGCGCAGAAAACGCACAGCCTCGTCGACGAGGCGTCCATAGTCGTCGAGCGCGATCTCCCCCGTGCACGGCGCCGAGCACCGCTTGATCTGATAGAGCAGGCACGGACGCGTGCGGCTCTCATAGACGCTGTCGGAGCACGAGCGCAGAAGGAATGCGCGCTCCAGCATGTTGATGGTGCGATTGACGGCGCCCGCAGAAGCGAACGGGCCGAAGTAGTCGCCCTTCCGCGTACGCGCGCCGCGGTGCTTCATGATCTGCGGCGCGGCCGTGTCGCGCGCGATGAGGATATACGGAAACGACTTGTCGTCGCGCATCAGCACGTTGAAGCGCGGCCGGAAACGTTTGATGAGGTTCGCTTCGAGCAGCAGCGCCTCGGCCTCCGTGCGCACGGTCACGAACTCCATGCTCGCGGTGGTCGCGATCATGCGCGCGATCCGGTTCGTGTGCCCGCCGAGGCGCGTATAGTTGGAAACGCGCGCCTTGAGGCTGCGCGCCTTGCCTACGTAGATGACGTTCCCTTCCGCATCGAGCATGCGGTAGACGCCCGGTGCGGCCGGCAGAAGCTTCAGATAGCGGGCGATGACCTCCGGTCCGCTGGCGACCGGCGGCGCCTCCGAGTCCTTCGTTACGGATTGCCACGGCGCGCTGGCATCCGGCGCAGGCGCAGCCGCACCGGGCAGAACCGTTGTCGGTTGCTCCGGCGCCGGCGTTTCCGGCGAAGCTGCGCGCGTATTCTTGTCGGGCATCGTCGATAGATCGGCCTGCGGACCGGCGCCGTCAAGCCGAGGGTGTCGGCCATCCGCCCCGATTATAGGGCGAGGCTCTCCATCGCCGCGATGGGCCGGGGCGCGCCTGGAGGAAACAGAGTTGCAATAGCCGCCGCATCGAGCCCGCCCTGGACGTGCACGCCGCTGGCGATGAACACCGACCGGATGCCGGCTGCGGCCGCCCCCGCAATGTCGGTGCCGATGCCGTCGCCGATTGCAATCAGTCCCGACTTCTCCGAGCTACCCGGCGCCAATTTTTCCAGCGTGGCGAAGGTCAGATCATAGATCGGCATATAGGGCTTCCCCGCATATTCGACCGATCCGCCCAGCGCCGCATAGGCGCGCGCCACCGCGCCGGCGCAATAGACGATGCGCCCCCCGCGCTCCACCCGCACGTCGGGATTGGCGCAGATCATCGGCAGCTGCCGCTCCCGGCACGTAGCCAGAAGCCCCGCATAGTCCTCCGGCGTTTCGCTCTCGTCGTCGTAGAGCCCGGTGCATGCAACGGCTTCGGCGGCCCCGGCATCGACGCGAATGAGATCGAGGCCCGCCAGCGTGGCGAGATCACGTTCGGGACCGATGTGCAGGACCGGGCGGCCCGAATAGCGTGCAATCAGCGTGCGGGCGACGTCGCCCGACGTGACGATGGCATCCCAGCACGTGCGCGGCACGCCGATGCCGTCGAGCTGCGCGGCCACGCTGCCGTGCGGGCGCGGAGAGTTCGAGACGAGCACCACGATGCCGCCCTGCTCGCGATAGCGCGTGCAGGCCGCACACGCATCGGCGAACGGCACCACGCCGTTGTGCATCACGCCCCAGACGTCGACCAGCCAGGCACGCGTGCCTGTGGCGACCGGGGCGATGGAATCGACGAGGGGAATGGTTTCAGGCGATGGCGCGGGCGGCATGGCGTCTTGCTAGCCGCCGCCCGCGCAAATCTCAAGCGGCGGCTTCACCCGGTCCGGCAAAACCGGCGCCCGCGACCGTAGCAGGCGCGCCGAACAGCGCCCCTTGGCCGAGCGGAGCGCCCGCATCGAGCACTTTGTCGCGCGTCGGCTCATCGGCGATGCCGCCGACGATGACAGTCAGGCCCAGCTCTTCCAGGCTGCGGCAAACCTCATCCGCCGGCATGGCTCCGTTCAGCGCGACCAGCCCGGCCATCAGCGTGGCCGCGTCGATCTTCACGAAGGCGAAGCCAGCGGAACAGAGCGCGGTGAACTCGTAGTCGAAGTCGGTCACATCCTCGATGCCGAAACGGAAACCGAGATCGCGCATGTCCGTGAGTGCGCTCCATTCCGAATTGCCGAAGGTGCGGATGTCCGCTTGAGCGAAGGTGAGCACCATCTCGCTCGCGAGCGCCTCACGGTCCTGATAGGCAGCGGCAAGATCGTCGAGGAAGCCGTCGTTGGCCAGCGACACGGCGGTCGCCGGAACGAAAAGCTGCACCTCACGACCTTCATGCGCGAAGGTGCGCGCCACCACGGCGGCCTGACGCAGGCGCGCACTGTCGAGCAGCGGCAGCAGCCCCGCGACCGCGAGCTGCGGATCCCGCGTGGAGATCGAAAGCGGCATTCCGCGCTCGTCACACGGCCGGGCCAGCACCTCGTGATAATGCACCTGATTGTCGCCAAGACCGACGACGGGTGCGAGCGCCACGTCGATCCGTCCCGAAGCGACAGCCTCGGCAAGCGAAGCAAGGCGCGTATGCGACGGCATGATCGGAGGCGGCACGGCCCCGCCCGCCGATGCGCCAGCACCGGCCGGCTTCTTCTTGCTCGCACGCATCACGTTGGCGGTCGTCTGTAGCGCGTTGAGCGAGGCGCGCAGCGCGCTTTCCTGCCGCTGCGGCAGGCCCTCGAGCGGCGGATCGTCCCCGACGTCCACCTCGTCGGCAAGACGCTTGATCATGCCGTGGACGGCATCGAGGTCGGTCTCGCGGTCGGAAGAGAGCGACGGCTCGGTGCGCGGGGTCTCGGGCAGCGTTGGCTTTCCACGGCGCGCGGACCATTGCCCGTGCATCTGATCGCTGGACGAAGCCGCCGGCGCGGGCGGCGGAGCCGACCAGTCCGGAAGCGTCGGCGACGCAGGCGCATCAGCCTTGAGCGGTGGCACAGCGGGACCCTTGGGGCCCAGAGCGCCCGAGTTGGGAGCGCCCGAGTTGGGAGCACCCTGGCCAGGAGCAGCGGGAGTTCCCAGCTTCAGTTTCGGAGCAGGGGGAACCGGAGCACCCGCCGCCCTCGGCGCCATGGACTCCCGCGCGGCGGCGACGCCGGGCAACTGCGGCTCGGCCGGAGCGCCCGGACGCTGCGTTGTCAGCCGCGACTCACGGGGCGGCATTCCACCCGCGGCCGCTTCGCCCGGCTCGGCGCGCAGGCCCCGCGGCGGAGGCGGCGGCGCGGCCTTGGGGGCGATGGCCTTCGGTGCAGGAGCACCCGGAGACGCCATGGAGGAAGGTGGCGCCATGGAAAGAGAAGGCTCGGCGCCCGCGGCGCCAGGAGGAGGCGCAGGCGGCGCGCCCATCGGGGCACCGGCGGAAAGCGACGGACCAGCCGAAAGCGGCGGTGGCATGGGCATGCGCGGCGCACCGGGTGCCGCCAGCGTCGGTCCGCGCGGCGCCCGCATTCCGGGCAGCGTGCCATTCGGCGCCTCCGGCGTGCGCAGCCGTTCCACCTCGTCCTGCAGGCGGGCAAGCTCGCCGGCCAGCTCGCGTTCGCGCTCGGAACGCCGCTTCAGCACGTGCGCGGTAAGCAGCACGGTGCAGACCGATAGCGCCGCAATGAGCGACGGCCAGAACGGCATCTGGAATTGCAAATATGCGCCGATGAAGATCGCCGCCGTGACCAGCACGATGGCTCCCTTCACGATGAGATCGGCCATGCCGCTGAGTTTCGGCATTCCGCCCTCGCTGTTCTCGATGCTCGCCATGGAAGAGTGACGACGCCCCCTTGCCGATTCGTTGATCACCCGAGCTTTTCGCCCGCATCCTCACCGCGCAATGGCAGCAGGACCACTTTCACCAGCTTTCGCAGCTGCGAGCCGATTCGTGACCCTGGCGTGGCACGCTCGCACCCCTTCCTGTGGAGAAATAAGGTGTTTTTCCACCGCTCCAATGGCGTGTGCACGTCCCGCTGCGGAGCACGCGGTCCATCCACAGCCAAGGCGCGTTCACGCGGAACTCCGCATGTTCCCGTGGATTGCCACGGAACGCCCCAGTGGCGCCGCAGACCGGCCTAAGGCCGACCTGAATCGGGGTGCTGTTTAGGACTCGTTAGGCGAATCGCCATGGTATCTGTTGTGTCGGGGCGTTCCCAAAAAGTCCCGGCGTATAATCGAAGGGAATGCTCAATGCTGATGACGGTGATGGGTCGCGATAGAAGTGCGTCTTATTATGGTGAGCTTGCCGGCGTACGCGCGCTGATCACCGGACTTTCTCCAACCTGCGGCGTTGACGTTGCACGCAAATTTGCCGACCACCGGGCCCGTCTCGTCGTCCACGCAAATGCCCACGCGCCGGAGATCGACGCCGTCGCCACCATGCTGGCGGAATCGGCAACCGAGGTGAAACTGTTCACGGATGCCTGCCGTGACAACGATTCAGCGGTGCGCTTCGCCCAGACTGCCGCTCAGGCCTTCGGCGGCCTCGACGTCGTCATCAACCTGATCCCCATTGACGCCAGCGAAACGCACGGGTGCGCGAGCATGTCGGAGATCGAGGACCTCGTCGCCGATAAGCTCAACCTGCCGGTGCACGTGACGCGCGTCGTCGCCAACCGCATGCGTCTCACCCTCAACGAAGGCCTCGTGCTGAACGTCATGACGCTGCCGGCACCGCGCACCGCGGGCGAGGCGGCGTTCGCCGGCATTGCACGCCAGGCGCTTGCGGCGATGACGCGAGGCGAAGCTGCCCATTGGGCGCCCCAGGGCATTCGTATCAATGCGGTCGGCCCCTCGACGACGCAGGATGATGAAGGCGCATCGCTCGCGAGCGAAAGCGACATCGCCTCGCTCGCGCTGTACCTCGCCTCCCGGCCCGGACGCACCCTCACGGGGCAGGTGTTCGACGCCACCGGCGTGGCGCGCCGCGGCTGCTAGCTCGACGCCCGCCATGGGCGCGCCGGATGCCAGACCGTCTACGGCGTGGCCCGCTTCGGCCACCGTTGCGCGATCAGGCCCCTGATGCGCCGCAGGAGCGGGAACGTAGAGCCCGCGAATGCGGCGAGCTCCGTTTCCCGGTCGGCGAGTTCGCGCAGGTTCAGCCGCAATTGGCCCAGCGCGAAGTCGAACGCCAGCAGCCGGATGACATCGTCCATCGGCATCGCGCGCATCTCGCCTTTGGCGCGCATGTCCTCCATTCCCTGGACGATCTTCGCCAGCGCGACTTCGACCGCGGAGAGGTCCGCAGTTGCATAGGGGCCCGGCGAGGCGACGAGGCTCTTGCCGACGTCGTCGACGGCCGCCCGCAGCTCGCCGATCGCCGGTCCCAGGCGCTCGATGGCGCGCGTCGGCAGCGGCTGCGCGGTGGCGCGTAGCAATATGATTTCCGTGTGCCACAGCCGGCGCAGCGCTCTCAGAATGGATTCCGGATCGGGCGAATCGCCGACGTATCCCGTCACCTCGAGCCGTGCATCGCCCGCAAGCTTATCGCCCGTGCCGAGCGCGCTCCGGATCTTCGCACCGTATTCCGCCGCACGCTCCGCATCGATGGGCTGCCCGTCGCCAACCCCGTCACCCGTCTTGCCGACCGCGCCCGCGAGAATCCCGCTGAGCAGATCGATGAGTGGTATGAGCGTGCTCTTCACATGCTTGGCGAACGCGATCCCCGCCCGCGACGGAAAAACGATGAGCATCGTCGCAATAGCGACCACGGTGCCGATGACGACACCCATCATGCGGGTTTCGGCCGACGTTATCGGCGGACCGAGACTGGGATCGCCGAGCACCACGATAGCGGCGGTCACGCAGGCGATGCGCAAGGCCGGCCGGCGCGCGGCAAAGAACGCGAGCACCAGCACCGTCACGGCCAGACCGGCAAATCTCCACTCGTGCGCATCGGCCAGCGCGATCGCCACGACACCGCCGACGACGACGCCGAGCAGACTGCCCATCAGCCGTTCGATGGCGAGGCCCAGGGAAGCCCCCACGTTCGCCTGGGTGACGAGGATCGCCGTCATCACCGCCCAGAAGCCCTGCGATAGGCCGGCCGCGTCGGCCGCCACATAGGAGACGCAGGCGGCGATGGTCGTCTGGATAGCCTGGCGCATGCGCGGCCATGCAGTTGCAGCCATTCCTTCGACAGAGGGAAGTTCAGGCACGGCTCGCCTCCAGATTGCATATTTATCGAGGGAATTAACGCCCCGTTCGCACGCTTGCCGATATTGGACGCTACGGCATTGAAGCGGGCACCTTCCTTGACAGCCCACTTGCCAACGCTTATCTCCGCCGCGGGTTTGGCACTCTCCTCACAACAGTGCCAAGACCCCCATTGAGAGAGACCGGGCCCCTGCGGCCGACCCCGCCATCTGGAGCAAAATTTCCCATGAAGTTCCGTCCTTTGCACGATCGCGTCGTCGTCAAGCGCGTTGACAGCGAGACCAAGACGTCCGGCGGCATCATCATCCCCGACACCGCCACCGAGAAGCCGCAGCAGGGCGAAGTGGTTGCCGTCGGTCCCGGCACGCGCGACGAAAGCGGCAAGCTGATCCCCATCGACCTCAAGAAGGGTGACAAGGTCCTGTTCGGCAAGTGGTCCGGCACCGAGGTCAAGATCGACGGGCAGGAGCTGCTGATCATGAAGGAAAGCGACGTCATGGGCGTCCTGGAGAAGTAAGCGGCCCGGCGCCGGGCGGCTGGCCCAGGTCGGCTCGCTCTGTGCGCCCCTACGCTCTTCAATCCGCCTTCTCCGCCATTCCCCCTCGCCGATCGCCCGTCAGGCACGGCGCAAACACCAAGGAATCACACACATGGCAGCCAAGGAAGTACGTTTTTCCGCTGATGCCCGCGAGCGTCTTCTGCGCGGCGTCGACATCCTCGCCAACGCTGTAAAGGTGACGCTCGGTCCCAAGGGCCGCAACGTCGTGATCGAGAAATCGTTCGGCGCTCCCCGCACCACGAAGGACGGCGTAACGGTCGCCAAGGAAATCGAGCTCGAGGACAAGTTCGAGAACATGGGCGCGCAGATGGTGCGCGAAGTCGCCCAGAAGACCAACGACCTCGCCGGCGACGGCACCACCACCGCCACCGTTCTCGCCCAGGCCATCGTGCGCGAAGGCCTCAAGTCCGTTGCCGCCGGCATGAACCCGATGGATCTGCGCCGCGGCATCGACAAGGCCGTCGCCCAGGTCGTCGAAGAGATCGCCAAGCGCTCCAAGAAGGTGAAGAACTCGGGCGAGATCGCCCAGGTCGGCACCATCTCCGCCAACGGCGAGAAGGAAATCGGCGAGATGATCGCCGAGGCCATGCAGAAGGTCGGCAACGAGGGCGTCATCACCGTTGAAGAGGCCAAGAGCCTCGATACCGAGCTCGAAGTCGTCGAGGGCATGCAGTTCGATCGCGGCTATCTCTCGCCCTACTTCGTGACCAACGCCGAGAAGATGATTGCCGAGCTCGAGGATCCCTACATCCTCATCCACGAGAAGAAGCTGTCCAACCTGCAGCAGCTTCTCCCCGTTCTCGAAGCCGTCGTGCAGTCCGGCCGTCCGCTGCTCATCATCGCCGAGGAAGTCGAAGGCGAGGCGCTCGCAACGCTCGTCGTCAACAAGCTCCGCGGTGGCCTCAAGGTTGCCGCCGTGAAGGCTCCGGGCTTCGGCGACCGCCGCAAGGCCATGCTGGAGGACATCGCAGTCCTCACCGGCGGCCAGACGATCTCCGAGGATCTCGGCATCAAGCTCGAGAACGTGACGCTCGACATGCTCGGCCGCGCCAAGCGCGTGTCGATCACCAAGGAAGACACCACGATCGTCGACGGCTCGGGCAAGAAGAAGGACATCGAGGCCCGCGTCGGTCAGATCAAGGCTCAGATCGAGGAGACGACCTCCGACTACGACCGTGAGAAGCTGCAGGAGCGCCTGGCGAAGCTCGCCGGCGGTGTTGCCGTGATCCGCGTCGGCGGTGCGACCGAGGTCGAGGTGAAGGAGCGCAAGGATCGCGTCGACGACGCTCTCAACGCAACCCGCGCCGCTGTCGAAGAGGGTGTGGTTCCGGGCGGTGGCGTGATGCTGCTGAAGGCCGGCAACGCCGTCGACGTCAAGGGCGACAACGCCGACCAGGAAGCCGGCATCGCCATCGTCAAGCGCGCGCTGCAGGCACCGATCCGCCAGATCGCCAACAACGCTGGCGTTGAAGGCTCGATCGTCGTCGGCAAGGTGCTCGAGGGCAAGGGTCAGGCCTTCGGCTACGACGCCCAGAGCGATGAGTACTGCGATATGATCGAGGCTGGCATCATCGATCCGGCCAAGGTCGTCCGCGTGGCACTGCAGGATGCAGCCTCCATCGCTGGCCTGCTCATCACCACCGAGGCCGCCATCGGCGAAGCGCCGAAGAAGGACGACGGCCATAACCACGGCCACAGCCATGGTGGTATGGGCGGCATGGGCATGGATATGTAATCCAGCCTATCCGGCAAAGAACGAGGCCGTCCGCAGCATCCTGCGGACGGCCTTTTCTTTTACATGGACGCGAAGTCGTGGCGCGGCACGCGGACACGAGCGGACACGACGGCACGCGCGTGCACGTCGCGGCTCGGCGAACGCGCGCTACGCGGGCAGCTGCCTTTTGGTTGGAAATCGCGAAGTTTCGTGTCGGGTGTCGGAAGCAGCGCCTTACGGCTGAGAGCTCCACCCGAAAGAGCGCAGCTCCGTAGGCAACATGGTTGCACCTTCGGGCTCCGGCGCCCCCGAGTTGCCGACGAACAAACCGCCAATTGTCATCAACAGGGTCGGAGAGCCCGCGGGCTGCTGCTCAATCCTCCGAGCTGACGTCGGTAAACGGCTCGCGTGCACGGACTTCGTGTTGTCGAATACCGGCACGTTGCCGGCACCACCCGCCCTGGCGGGGGGCGATGCTGAAATCTTCTGCGCTGCCGATCGTTTGCCGACACCGTCCGCAGACTTGGCGCGCGGCGACGCCTGATCGGTGCCCGCAACATCCGCCGCATTGTTCACATGGATGGAAGCTGTCTCCGTCGGAGCGGCACGATCGCCGTCTGCGGCGCGGTCGTTGTCCGACGCATCGGGCTCGCTGTCTAAACCGACGGGCGTGGCGGCCGTTGCGTCGTCGGCAATGTTTGCTGTCTGCGCGCCCTCCGCGTCATCGGATCCGACCGAAAAACGCCGGCTCAACGCCTCGGCGCGAGCGCGCACCGAGGTTTCTTCGGTCTCGGCGGCGATATCCCGCGCACCCACGCCCATGGGCGCTGCGAACGCGGGCTTTTCGGCGATGCCGAAGTGCTCACGCCACGCCGCCTGCAAATCCGGAAGGCGCGTCACATCGAGAAACGACGGCAAGGCGAAACCCTGCGGCTGTGCCGCCGGCGGTGCCGATGGCTGGCCCGGCTCCATGGCACCGGCTTCCATCGCGAAACCAACAGAGACGAGCATGCTCAGCAGGCATGCACTTCCGCACACGTTCATACGCTGTACCCCCCAGCCCACCGGCCGGCTTCGAGGTGCCCCGAGGCGAACCTCAATTCTAGCATACGGGCGACGCTCCGCGTCGCACCCACCCAGAGTTGCACGCAAGTTTTTCGCCGCTCCACCCGAGCCCGACTTGCGCGCTGACGGAGCGGTACGCTCTGGAGCTCCGTTACGCTCCACCGCGCCGATCGACGGCACCCCGTCTCCGTTCGGCGATGAATATTGGGGTGCTCCAAGGCAATAACATGGCGTTTATCCGTGTCTCATAACGGCGGACAAGTTGCTGTCCGCATTGCCTTTCGTCCGCGTTGGCATAATGATCGGTATCAGCGGAGAGGCGCGCGCGGCGGCACTTGCCCGGCACTGGCAAACGCAGGGCCGCAATGCGCGATCACCGCCGCCTCGGGAAGGGCACAATGGACATCCGACAGCTTCAGTATCTCGCCGCGCTCGCCCGCGAGAAGCACTTCACACGCGCTGCCGTCGCCTGCAACGTCACCCAGCCCACGCTCTCAGGACGCATCCGCCAGCTCGAGTTGGAGCTGGAGGTTCCCATCGTCGAGCGCGGCCAGCGTTACCGCGGTCTCACGCCCGAAGGGGAACGGGTGCTGAAATGGGCGCAGGTCATTCTGAAGAACTGGCAGTCGATGCAGGAGGAGATCGGTCATCTCAAGGAGACCGACGGCGGTCTTTCCGGACGGCTCGTGCTCGGCGGCATCCCTTCCGCGCTGCCGATGATCCCGAGACTGACCAAGAAGATCGGCGTCACGCATCCGGGCATCGAGTTTACGGTCCTGTCCCAGAGCTCGGAGGAAATTCTGCGCGGCATCGCCGACTTCTCGGTGGACGTCGGGATCACATATCTCGACAACGAGCCGATTACGGGCCTGCTCGCGACGCCGCTTTACGTGGAGCGCTACTGTCTCTTTGTTTCCGACAGCCATCCGCTGGCCGACCGCACCTCCATCACTTGGCGCGAAGCTGCCAACGAGCCGCTGGGTCTGCTGACGCCCAACATGCAGAACCGGCGCATCATCGACCGCGCATTCGAAACCGCCGACTGCCAGGCGACACCCCGTCTGGAGACGAATTCCGTCATCAACTTGTGCTCGAATGTGCGCCTGATGGGGCTGGCAAGCATCATGCCCCAATATATATTAGAGGTGCTCGGGAGCACGTCGGGTGTTAAGGCTATTCCGCTCGACGCGCCGACCATCGAGCACAGCGTCGGCCTCGTAGTGGCAGACCGCGACCCGCTGTCTCCCCTCATCGAGGCTCTACGTGAAACTGCGGCCCAGCTCACGCCGGCTGGAGTAAGCTGATGATCCTAAAGGACGAGGCCGAAAAAGGACCAAGCGATTGTGCAGCGCAGTATCGACCCCCTCGATTGAAGCATCGACAGGGTCGATTTGATCCACCGGCTGCAAGTTGAGAGAACTTGGTTTACCGAAACAAGAGCCCGTCAAAGGCAGCGATGAATGACTAAGTCTACTCCAAATGTCAAGATTGAGGCTCCGGCCGGTTGCGAAGAGCTGGCGCGCACGATTTGCGCAGCCCATGACAATCGCCCCGACGAGCTGCTCGAAATCTTCCATGACATGCAGCACGACCTTGGCTACGTGCCGGAGGAAACCCTGCCCGTCATTGCGGACGTGCTGAACCGCTCGCGCGCCGAGGTCTACGGCGTGCTCACCTTCTATCACGAGTTCCGCCGCACCCCCGGCGGCCGGCACAACATCAAGATCTGCCGCGCCGAGGCCTGCCAGGCCATGCACACGCAGGATCTCTGCCGCCATGCCGAGGAGAAGCTGCGCGTGAAGTTCGGCGAAACCACCGCCGACGGTAAGTTCACCCTGGAAGCGGTGTACTGTCTCGGCAACTGCGCCCTGTCGCCGGCCATGATGATCGACGGCGACCTGCACGGTTGCGTCGACAAGGAGCGCTTCGACAGCATCGTTGCCGATCTCGACCGCGGAGCAGCGGCATGACCAGGATCTACGTACCCCGCGACGCCGCAGCCCTCTCGATGGGTGCCGATGCCGTCGCCAAGGCGATCGCCGCCGAAGCCAAGAAGAAGAATGCCGACGTCGAGATCGTTCGCAACGGCTCGCGCGGCATGCTGTGGCTCGAGCCGATGGTCGAGGTCGAGACGCCGAACGGGCGCGTCGCCTACGGCCCCGTCAAGGCGGCCGACGTTCCCGCGCTTTTCAAAGCCGGATTCCTCAAAGGCGAGAAGCATGCGCTCTGCCATGGGCTCACCGAGGAAATCCCCTACTTCAAGAACCAGGAGCGCCTGACGTTCGCGCGCTGCGGCCTGATCGACCCCCTGTCGATCGAGGACTACCGCGCCCACGGCGGCTTCGAGGGCCTTTCCAAGGCCATCAACATGGCCCCGATCGACATCGTCAACGAAGTGACGACGTCCGGTCTGCGCGGCCGCGGCGGCGCCGGCTTCCCCACGGGCATCAAGTGGAAGACGGTCCACGACGCCAAGGCCGATCAGAAATACATCTGCTGCAACGCCGACGAAGGCGACAGCGGCACCTTCGCCGACCGCATGCTGATGGAAGGCGACCCGTTCTGCCTCATCGAAGGCATGACCATTGCCGGCATCGCCGTCGGCGCCACGAAGGGCTACATCTACGTCCGTTCGGAATATCCGCACGCCGTCAAGACCCTGCGTGAAGCCATCCGCGTCGCAACCCGTGCCAACTGGCTGGGTCGCACTATCCAGGGCTCGCCGTACGACTTCGAGCTGCACGTGCGCATGGGCGCTGGCGCTTACATCTGCGGTGAGGAAACCTCGATGCTCGAAAGCATCGAAGGCCGCCGCGGCCTGGTGCGCTACAAGCCGCCGCTTCCCGCGCTCGAGGGTCTCTTCGGCAAGCCGACCGTCATCAACAACGTGTTGAGCCTAGGCTCGGTGCCGATCATCCTCGCCAAGGGCGGAAACTATTACCGCGACTTCGGCGTCGGCAGATCGCTCGGCACGCTTGCCTTCCAGCTCGCCGGCAACATCAAGCAAGGCGGTCTCGTCGAGAAGGCATTCGGCGTCACCGCGCGCGAGCTGATCGAAGGCTACGGCGGCGGCACCCGCTCCGGACGCCCGATCCGTGCCGCCCAGTTCGGCGGTCCGCTCGGGGCATACCTGCCCGAGGATCTGCTCGACACGCCGATGGACTACGAGGCGTTCATGAAGGTGGACGCCATGGTCGGACACGGTGGCATCGTCGTGTTCGACGACACGGTCGACATGGCGGAGATGGCACGTTTCGCCATGGAATTCTGCTCCATCGAATCTTGCGGCAAATGCACACCGTGCCGCATCGGCTCGGTGCGCGGCCTCGAAACGATGGAACGCATTATTGCCGGCATCGACCGCGAACGTAATCTGACGATCCTCGAGGATCTCTGCGAGACCATGACCGATGGATCGCTTTGCGCCATGGGCGGGTTAACCCCTATGCCCGTGATGAGCGCACTGCGCCACTTCCCTGAAGACTTCCACCGCCCGGTGCGGGCCGAGGCGGCAGAATGAACAAAATGCGAGGCAACGCCATGACGAGCGAAAATCAGCCCTTGACGCTCATCAAGGAAAAGGACTTCGGCACCAAGAGCGTGCACGCCGTCGACAACAAGACGGTCACCCTGGAGATCGATGGCCGCGAGGTCACCGTGCCGGAAGGCACCTCGATCATGCGCGCCGCCGCCGAGCTCGGCATCATGGTGCCGAAGCTGTGCGCCACCGACAGCCTGGATCCGTTCGGCTCCTGCCGCCTTTGTCTCGTTGAGATCGAAGGCCGCCGCGGCACGCCTGCATCGTGCACCACGCCCGTTGCCCCCGGCATCAAGGTGACGACGCAGAACGATCGCCTCGCCAAGATCCGCAAGGGTGTGATGGAGCTCTATATCTCCGACCACCCGCTCGACTGTCTCACCTGCGCCGCCAACGGCGACTGCGAGCTGCAGGACATGGCCGGCGAAGTGGGCCTGCGCGAGGTGCGCTACGGCTACGACGGCCGCAACCACGTGTTCGCGCGCCAGCACGGCGAGGCGAACCCCGAGTGGCAGCCGAAGGACGTCTCGAACCCATACTTCCAGTTCGAGCCTTCCAAGTGCATCGTCTGCTCCCGCTGCGTGCGCGCATGCGAGGAAGTGCAGGGCACGTTCGCGCTCACCATCGACGGGCGCGGCTTCGCCTCCCACGTCGCCGCCAGCATGGACGAGGACTTCCTCAACTCCGAGTGCGTCTCCTGCGGCGCCTGCGTACAGGCCTGTCCGACGGCAACGCTCATCGAGAAGTCGATCGTCGACCATGGCCAGCCCGAGCATAGCGTCGTCACCACCTGCGCCTATTGCGGTGTCGGCTGCTCGTTCAAGGCCGAGATGCAGGGCGAGCGCGTCGTGCGCATGATGCCCTACAAGGATGGCGGCGCGAACGAAGGCCACTCGTGCGTGAAGGGCCGCTTCGCATTCGGCTACGCCACCCACAAGGACCGTATCCTCAACCCGATGATCCGCGAGAAGATCACCGACCCTTGGCGCGAGGTTTCCTGGGACGAGGCCATTCAATACACCGCTGACCGCTTCAAGGCCGTGCAGGCGAAGTACGGCCGCGGCTCGATCGGCGGCATCACGTCCTCGCGCACGACCAACGAGGAAGTCTACGTCGTGCAGCGCATGATCCGCGCCGCCTTCGGCAACAACAACGTCGACACCTGCGCCCGCGTCTGCCATTCGCCGACGGGCTACGGTCTCAAGCAGACCTTCGGCGAAAGCGCCGGCACGCAGGACTTCAGAAGCGTCGATCTTTCCGACGTCATTATGGTCATCGGCGCCAACCCGACGGATGCGCATCCGGTGTTCGGCTCGCGCATGAAGAAGCGCCTGCGCGAAGGCGCCAAGCTGATCATCGTCGATCCGCGCCGCATTGACCTCGTCAAGAGCCCGCACGTCCAGGCCGACTATCATCTGCAGTTGCGCCCGTCGACGAACGTCGCCGTGCTCAATGCGATGTGCCACGTCGTGGTCACCGAAGGCCTCGTCGACCGTAGCTTCGTCGCCGCCCGTTGCGATAAGGAAGAGTTCGCCCGCTGGGAGAAGTTTATCTCCGATCCCAAGCACGCGCCTGAAACCCTGGAAGCCATCACCGGCGTTTCGGCGGATGACGTTCGCAAAGCCGCTCGCCTGTTCGCGACCGGCGGCAACGCCGCCATCTATTACGGCCTCGGCGTGACGGAGCACAGCCAGGGCTCCACCACCGTGATGGCCATCGCAAACCTCGCCATGGTGACCGGTAACATCGGTCGTGAAGGCGTGGGCGTGAACCCGCTGCGCGGCCAGAACAACGTGCAGGGCTCGTGCGATATGGGCTCGTTCCCGCACGAGTACCCCGGTTATCGCCACGTGTCCGATCTCGCGACGCGCCAGCAGTTCGAGAAGCAGTGGAAGGTAAAGCTCGATCCCGAGCCCGGCCTGCGCATCCCGAACATGTTCGACGAGGCGGCGAGCGGCACCTTCATGGGGCTGTTCGTGCAGGGCGAGGACATCGTCCAGTCCGATCCGAACACCAACCACGTCACCCACGCGATGGAAGCGATGGAGTTCGTCGTGGTGCAGGATCTGTTCCTCAACGAGACCGCCGCCTTCGCCCACGTGTTCCTGCCGGGCACGTCCTTCCTCGAGAAGGACGGCACCTTCACCAACGCCGAGCGCCGCGTGAACCGCGTGCGCCCGGTGATGAAGGAACAGCAGGGCATGTCCGAGTGGGAAATCGTGTGCCGTATCGCCACCGCGATGGGCTACCCGATGATCTACACCTCGGCGGCCGCCATCATGGACGAGATCGCTCTCCTGACGCCGACCTTCAAGAACATCTCGTTCAAGCGGCTCGACGAGCTCGGCAGCATACAGTGGCCGTGCGATGACGAAGCGCCCGAGGGCACGCCCGTCATGCACATGGAGGAGTTCACGCGCGGCAAGGGGCGCTTCATGCTCACCGAGTTCGTGCCCACCTCCGAGCGCTCGAACCGCAACTTCCCGCTCATCCTCACGACGGGCCGCATCCTCAGCCAGTACAACGTCGGCGC
>Ga0182746_1000250_pt1 | contig 90065 bp, 77 predicted proteins | sample eDN3rd30CBELigOP_FD_128881 | JGI IMG/M metagenome (GOLD analysis project Ga0182746, IMG submission 128881) | Enriched Organic Plus compost microbial communities from Emeryville, California, USA - eDNA 3rd pass 30_C BE-Lig OP (version 2) (version 2) ...
GATCAACTCGATGGAGTTGTGCGGCATGATCTTGGTGGCCAGCCCCACGGCAATACCTTCGGCGCCTTGGGCCAGTAGGAGCGGAAACTTGACCGGCAGTGTTACCGGTTCGCGGTTACGGCCGTCGTAGCTGAGCTGCCACTCGGTGGTATCGGGGTTGAACACTACATCGTTGGCAAATTTGGAAAGGCGCCCTTCGATATAGCGCGGAGCGGCCGCCGAATCGCCGGTAATCGGATCGCCCCAGTTACCCTGGCGGTCGATGAGCAGATCCTTTTGCCCGATTTGTACCATGGCATCCCCGATGGACGCATCGCCGTGGGGGTGGTACTTCATGGTGTTTCCAATTACGTTGGCCGCCTTGTTGAACCGGCCATCGTCCATCTCCTTCAGCGAGTGCAGGATGCGCCGTTGTACAGGCTTGAAGCCGTCGTTGATGTGCGGCACAGCCCGATCAAGGATAACGTATGATGCGTAGTCCAGGAACCAGTTTTCATACAGTCCCGATAAGGGTATGGTTTGGGTGCCGCCCGGTTGTTGATCTGCTGTCTCATTATCCCGGCTTTCGCCGGAGATGGGGTTCGTTTCGTCGCTCATGAAATCGTCTCGCTGTTATCTCCGTTAATCGCGAACCAAACTTAGTCAAAGTTGGTTTTTTTCGCAAATCTCATTTTTTTAGGGTCAGCCGTCATCGCGTTTACTTCCGCCCAACTTCCGGAATACAGCCAGTCCTGACGTTTCCAATACGGGTTGGAACCCCTTTTCTTCCAGAAGCGTTGACGCTCCTGCAAGGGCATTTTCCAGCACTATCCACCCAGGGAGGTCGTTTGCGATCGGCCAGTCGACGGTGTTGTGCGCAGACACAATACATACATCATACCCGCTGAACGCAGGTGGGTCGTCAACGAACCGTATCGGATAGCGATTTGCCGTAAACGTGTTTCGGGCGGCTGCTACACGCTCGGGGTTGGAATCCCAGGCCGTAACATGCCGCAGTGCACTATCGTACACCAACAGGAAATCCAATACGCCGTAGCCACATCCCAGATGCAGGAAGTCGCCCTTGATCGGCAATAATCGCAACAAGTGATGGTAGTGCTCTTTGCGTTGGTCGAATAAGGCCTTCACTTCCCGTTGGATGGCTTTTGGCTTGTAGACGTAGTTGAGTAGCAGCTTTTTGCGAAAGTAGTCCGCCGGTTCCCGTTCATCGCGCAACGCCCGGAACTCCCGCTTGAAGTAAGCGGAGATTTTCTTGGTACGTTCGGCATAGCTGGTGCCGAAAGTGATATCGTCTTGCTTTATCCGTGGTAGGAATTTCATGGTAATCGGCCCCGGCTTGAGCATGTTGTCGTTCTTGGGCAGGGCATGCACGTTGCCGTGTACCAATACGGGTTGGATATCGACCTGCAATTGCTCGGCAAGGTAAAAAGCCCCTTTATGGAAACGCTGGATGGCCGTTGTCCGCGATCGGGTGCCTTCGGGGAAGACGATAACAGAATAGCCCTGGTCGATTTTTTCCCGTAGCTTGTCGAGGTCTTCGGGCCGGTTCCCCGAAGCGGGGTGCGCACCCACCATGCGCATGGCACGGCCGAAGAAAGGCGAGTGCAGCTGGCGGTCGTTCATCATAAACACCTGCATGGGATGCAGCAGTCCCATGGTAGGGGTGTCTAGTATAGACGTGTGGTTGGCAATGATGATGGCCGGGCGCTGGTAGGTATCGGCATTGCAGCCCAATATCGTCATACGGATGCCGGGCGTACGGTACATGAGATTATGGAAGAACAACTGCAATACCCGGTGGAAGGCCCTTAATTTTTTCTTCTTGCTGCCGGGAATGATCGGGATAAACAATCGCCCCAAGATGCTGACAGCCATTCCCCCCAGAAAAAAATAGCCGAAGGTAAAGCCCGTGAGGACGAGATTGACCAGCCGCCAGGGGGTGTTGCCTCTGGCTTGTGGCCCGCTGATAAACAGCCGGAAAAGATAAGGCTGTATGGAAAATGACATAAGCACCACTACGAGCAGTCCGATAAGCGGTATAATGGAAATGGAGCGGATAGCCGGATGTTTGGCAAAGATTAGGATGCCGAAACAAAGAATGGTGGCCAGGGCAGACATGACCACGCCGGATTTATAGGCCGGCATATCTGCGTGGCCGTAAGTGTATTGCTCAAGCAAGCCTTTGGTAACGAAGATGGAATAATCGACACCGAGTCCGAAAATCAGCGTCGTGATGATGATATTGAACGCGTTGAAATCGACACCCAATAAGCCCATGAGCCCTAGTGTGACCAACCAACCCAGGAAGATGGGGATGTTGGTAACCAGTGTGAGCTCCAGGCTACCGAAAAAGAGAAAGATAACCACAAAGACCGCAACGGACGCAATGAAAAACAGGGTGTCGAAGTCGGTCTCCAGGTTGCTCAGCAGTGTTTCCTGCACCTGCTTGCGGTCGATGGCGAGTACACCCCGTGCATCGTCGGTAAATGTCTGCACGAGTCGCGGAGCCTGTTCATCGGCCACTTTGACGATGGTGGTCACCGTGGCGAGTTGTGGGCCGGGATTAACAAATTCGGCCAGAAAAAGCGTATCGAGCAATTGCCGGTCGTCCTCATCCAGCGGTTCGAACGGCTGCGCCAGGATTTCAAAAAAAGGTTGGAATAGGTTGTCCTTGAAGCCCACGCGCGTACCTTCGCTGCGGAGCTGCTGCATGAGCTGCATTTTTTTGTCGGCCGACCAGAACGCGTTCCATCGGTTAATTTTTTCGCGTTGTTGGGCGGGGGCGCTGGCAATGCCGCCGACCGATTGGAAACCGAGGATATCTCCGTCGGCTTCCTGCCGCTCCAGTGCGCTGAACACGTCGGTGTTGCGCGCCAGGGCCTCTTCAGTACTGTTGCCGTAGGCCACGAGGTAAATCGACTTGGCTGCATACTGCGTAAGCGAATCGAGCCGCTGCTCTGCCCGCCTGAGGTGGTCGGGCTGGTAGTTTAACGCCGCGAGGTCGTCATTGAAGCCGACCCGCTGGAAGGTGAAGAGGCTAATAAGAGTAAGTAAGGCCCCGATACCCAGTACCCACTTGTTACGACTGAAGTCGTAGCGCGCGATGGCATCGATGAAGGTGTTTTGCCGTAACATGACTTCGCGTCGCGGTGAATAAACCTGTGGGATGAATACCAAAGAGAAGAGTGCGGCGCCCAGTACACTTACGGCGGCGAAGATGCCGAGGTCTTTCAGCACGTCGGAGTGCAGGAACAGCAGGCACAGGAAATCCACGGCCGTGAAGATGGCGCACATGAGCAGTGGTTTGGTGGTGCTTTCAAACAGCCGTTTCACATCGCCGGTGCCACGGTAGTGGGTGAGGATATGCAGGGAATAATCGAGCGTAAGGCCCAACAGTACCGAGCCAATGCCAATGGATATGGCCGATATGGTGCCCTTCAGCCAATAGAGCACGACGACACCCAGCAGGCTGCCGAAAGCGGCAGGGAAGAGGATGATGAGGGGGATGGTGACCCGCCGGTAGAAGTAGACGAAGAGCACCACCAGTGCCACGAGGGCAATGGATAGCGTATTTCGGATGTCGTACTTTATCTGCTGGGCATTAGCTACAGCCATGGCGGTAGCGCCGAAATACTCGGCTGTCGCCTGGCCTTTGAATGACGTATTAAGCCCCGCGATAGTCTCATCGAGTATACGGATAAATTCGGTGTTGCGGGCGGTTTCGCTGGCGCCAGCCGTGGTGGTGATGAAAGCGAGCAGGTTACTGCCACCCTGGGCGATGAGATAGCCGTCGTCAAGCGTAATCCCATCGCCCGACTGCAACCGCTGGAATTTGCGCAGCCCCATGAAAGCGAGGCCCAGCGGGTCCTGCCGGAGCATGGGTGCCGTAACGAAGCTTTGCGGAGCGGTGATGACGCGGTAGGTATTATCCACGATCGCGGCGAGCGAGTCTGGCTGCAGCAACGAATCGATGCGGCGGTAGTCGTTTTCGTCGAGGAAGAGCGGCAGGTTATCCGACACCACGGTCATGAGCTCGGAGAGCTCGTCGTCTTTAAGCCGCACCTGCAGCCGCTGGACGTAGGGCGCGGCGACTTGCCCGATGGCCGTGGCGAAGCTATCGGCATACGCCTTGAGCGCGGTAACATCGCCGCTATCGGTACTGGCGATATTGATGACGGTCTTATCCGCAAAATTGGCCGATTGCAGCACTTCACTGACATGGGCGCTGCCCTCGCTGGTGGGGATGAGTTTCGTGATGTCTTCTTCAAACCGGATGCGGCTGGCCCAGTAGGCGAGTAACACGAACACCAGCGGCACCGAGACAAAGAACACGGCGCGATGCTTCTTCAGGTAGCTATATATGGAGTAAAAAAATGAAGCCAAGGTGCGCATCAACTATTTTGGCAAAGGTAGGAGATTTATCGTAATGGAACATGATAAGAAAGCAAGACGAACAAACTCGCAAGCGGGTTGGTCGGATGCACCGCAAAGTTGACCGGATTGGAAGCAAAGCCGATCGGATGCGTGGTAAAGTTGATTTGATTTGAGACAAATCAAATCGGATTTCAGAAATGTTTAATCAAATTGAATTGATATTCAGTAAATTAAGTGTTTGATTTTGGCGAAAAAATGCCATGAGGTGTCAAATCGTGCCAAAAATACCACAGCCCTGCGAGAATTTTGGCACGATTCTCCACCATTCCGATCGCAAATAGCCAGCCGTTGTAACTGACGTTCACCTTTTGAACGATTATTGCACTTTCGGGTGGCGGTGATTACGCCAGGTGAGCACAAAATAGCTTGCCAAGCCCAATACGCCGGCGCTAGTGGTTGCCAGTATCACGCTTCCCAACAGATACTCCGTAAAGTGCTGTCGGATAAACGGCCGGTACGTGTCGATTTCCTGCCAGTTAAAGGCGGTCTCTGCCGGCGACCCCACCACGAAAGAACCTATTTGAATACATGCATAGATGATGAACGGAATAAGGGGGGGGATACTGACATTCGAAAAAGCGAAAGCAATGAGTTTATTGAGGCGTAAGACTACGGCCAGGAACAACACGATAATCGTCTGGAAACCCCAGAACGGCGACAATCCAATCCACACACCCAAAGCGACTGAAGAAGCTTTTTTCCAGGCGGGATCATCGCTGTGCAATAGGTCTTCAAAGAAAAAACGCCGAAACCCTTTCTTCCGAAAGGTCCGGAAATAGTTGCGCGGCCGGATATAAAGTAATGTAACGAGTACCAGCCAGGTGTTGAGGATGCTGATGCGGGTAAAATCGCGAAATGGCCTGAAATGGGATACGCGCTCTTTGGGATCATACAGCACCCGGATAGGCACATTGCGCACCGGGATGCCGCGCCAGGCGGCCTTGACAATGACTTCGACCTCAAATTCGAACTTCGTAGTATAAAAACGGATTCCCTGCAATTCGCTAAGCGGGTATAGGCGGAAGCCCGATTGCGTGTCGGAAAGTGTGATGCCGGTTTCAAACCGGAACCAGAAATTGGAAAATCGGTTACCGAAGCTGCTTTTTCCGGGGATGCCTTCCCGGTCCATATTGCGGTCGCCGATAAGCAGCGCCATTCCTTCTGCTTCGATGGCGCGGACGAATACCGGAATGTCATCGGGAAAATGCTGGCCATCTGAGTCGATGGTAATGGCGTAGTCGAATCCGTGTACCGTCGCCTCGCGGAACCCAATACGGAGGGCATTTCCTTTGCCTTTGTTGTGTGGCAGGTGGATGACGGTAAGTTCGGGGTAACCCGCTAATACCTCGGCTGTGGTGTCAGTAGAACCGTCATTGACCACGATGATCCGCGATGTATAGCGGTACACACCATCCAGTACCCGGGGCAGCGTTCTGTCGTTGTTGTAGGTAGGAATGATTACACAGGCGTTGATGGGCGCAAGTACCTCGTTGCTGGTCATCCAGGGCTTATTCTTCAGTCGGTTGAAAACGAATCGAAATAGCCCGTTATCATGGCTTTCAGACCAGCGTCTTCCACCGAAGGCAGGGCCTGTTCGATAAATTGCCGGTCGTTTTCGATGTTTTGGTTGTATTTCAGAAACTTAGGTAGGTGCTCCTGTACACTAAGCCGGATCAGCCGGATTTCGGCATTGTCCGGTGCCGCTGCAACAGCTTGTTCAATCCAGGGCACCGCTTCCTTTACTTTCGGCCCCCGCGCTGCCAGCTTCTCGTACCGCGCCAACAACATCAGGCCGGCGCCTTTGTAGGCCACCAACACAGGCTTATCATTTTTTGTCACTGCGGCCAGCGGCTCGTAGAAGGCCTGAGCTTGTTCTTTTGACTTCGTCGCATCCCGGTAAAGCAGCCGTAGCGTATCAAGTTCCTGTGCGCAAACCAGCACAACACACGATAGAGCCGCAAAAAGGGAAAATAGCTTCTTCATAGCCTAAACTTTTTGGAAAACACCGCTGAACTTGAGCGCTGGGGTGTCCCCGAACGACGTGATGCTCTTGATAGAAAGCAGCCCATCCTCTTCTTCAACATCCAATTCGACCTGAATGTTTGGATGTTGGTTAGGATTGATGATGGCCATGAACTTGACGTTCCGTGCTTTTTTCAATATCAGCGGACCCGCTGCCCATTTTTCGGTCAGTTCCTTGATGATTTGCATCATACACACCCCGGGAGTTACCGGATTGCCGGGGAAATGACCTTGGAATACCGCGTGGGCACTATTGAGGGAAATCGATGCCGATACCCTGGGCCCATTGGCGTTGAATGCCACGAGCGAGTAAAAATCGTGTAACAGCGACATAAGGAACAAAAGTAAAAAAGAACAGGAATATAAATGGATTTTTGTTAATATTGACCGATTTACGATAATAAATAAGCGCATGAAACTTTTGACGTTTTGCTTAATTTTAATTGCATTCCCAATGATGATACTGGCCCAACACATTCACTTACTTGTTGGTACGTATACCCAAAACGGTAAAAGCGAAGGCATTTATGTATATGATTTTGACCTTGAGACCGGCGAAGCGACACTCGTAAGCAGTATAGCGTCCGAAAATCCGTCTTTTTTAGCATTGAGTGTCGACAGAAAATACCTGTACGCCGTAAATGAGAATGGCGACGGAAAAGGTGCGGTGAGTGCTTATGCCTATGATGATCTACAAGGCACGCTTACATTTCTGAACCGGCAGCTTACGAAGGGTGACCACCCATGCCACGTAACGACCAATAGCGAAGGAACTCACGTGATGGTCTCCAACTACTCCGGAGGGAGCATTAGTGTATTCCCCATCGGGCCGGCGGGTAGCCTGGGCGGAATGGTGCAGCAAATTCGACACGAGGGTAGCGGCCCTGACGCGCAGCGACAGCAGGCGCCGCATGTGCACTCCGCTTTTTTCAATCCGGACGAGACACAACTGTTTGTTCAGGACCTTGGCACGGATGAGCTGAATATTTACGATTACCGGCTGGAAGATGCCGATAGCCCGCTGACCGTCGCCGAACCGCCGTCTATAAAGGGTGCCCCCGGGGGCGGACCTCGCCATATTGCGCTTTCGGCGGATGGGCGGTTTATTTACCTGGTGCAGGAGATGGCTGCCACGGTGATGGTATTCGAGCAGCAAGGGGGTAGCTGGGGCATCATCCAGGAGGAGCCCATAAACGAGCCGGATTTTCATGGTCGGGACGGCGCAGCAGATATCAAACTATCGCCCGATGGGAGGTTCCTTTACGCATCCAACCGCGGCGATGCCAACACACTTGCGATTTATCAGGTAGACGGTATTACGGGTAAACTGACCAAAATCGGGAATCAATCCGTATTGGGTGGTGGACCGCGCAATTTTGCCCTGTCGCCCGACGGCAAATTCCTATTGGTTGCTAATCAAAATACGGACGAGGTGGTGATCTTTGAACGCGACGCAGACACGGGCCTGCTTACCGATACGGGCAAGCGGCTAAACGTGGGTTCGCCGGTTTGCCTGGTATTTTGACACATGTTTACAAAACGGGACCGTCGTCGGGACGGGATTCTGGTTCTGTTTTTCCGGATAGCGCCGGCGGTTTTCTATCGCTATGTAATTTGTGCGTCTCTTTGTCGTACATACCGGCAAGATCATCCACGGTGGTGTTTTCCCATTGACCGGTGTTGATTAGGTAAGCAGTACGGGCGATGAGGTGAGCCGCCACAGGAGCCGTAAGTACCAGGAAAAAGATAATAGCCAATGCCTTCGTAGTAACTGACACTTCATCCGGAAAATAAAAAGCCGCGCTTAGTAAAAGCAGTCCGCCCCCCAATGTGGCGGCTTTTACCGTAACCGATAACCGCAGGTAGAAATCGGGCATCCGTAAGATGCCAACCGCAGCAATAAGAATGGCGAGCGCGCCGATGGTGCAAAGTACGCCGATGATGATGTCGATCATTTCCTCCCCCTTTTTTCGATGTAGTATGAAAACGCGATGGTACCCAAAAACGCGATGAGTGCAAGAATCATGGCCACATCGATAAGCGTCGATTTCCCGGTACTGATGCTGTAAACGGTGATGACACTGATACCGATCGTAATGAGCAGATCCAATGCAATGACGCGGTCTACAATGTCTGGCCCTTTGAAAAGCCGGATAAATACCAGCAGCAGTGATACCGCAAGGATCGGCAAAATAACATAATCAATGTAACTGTCTAATGTCATCGGATAATCTCCAATAATCTCCGCTCAACGCGTTCCTTAATCTGTTCGATAAACTGTTCCTTACTCTTCATATACATCGCATGGATATAAATCGTTTTCCGGTCCTCGCTCACGTCAATGACAAGCGTCCCGGGCGTTAACGCAATCATGGTGGATAGCATATTGATTTCGAAATCGCTCCTGGCTTCCATCGGATACTTCACAATGCCTGGCTTCATGAAGAATCTGGGGGTAACCACATCGTAGGCCACCTGGATATTGGCCTTCACCATTTCATATAGGAAATACAAGATAAACCCGATGATTTTAGGAACCCGGTTGAAATACCGCTGGTCACGTTCATTACGATTCATCAGCCACAGCAGGAAAAACCCGATGGCAAACCCGAACAGGAAGTTCGAATAATACAAGACCCCTGTCAACGCAACCCAGGTAAAGGCGAGTAACAGGTTCATCAGAAAATGTTTGACCATAGCTTTACCGTTTACTGTGATTCATTCGTTCCTAAAACTGCCTCGATGTAAGGCGTGGTGTCTTTCATCTCGCCTGCAATATGCTTGGCTACCGCCGTTATATTTTCTGCACCCAACCCGATGTACAGCGTGATGCCGGCCAGAAAAACGATAGGCGCCACGAGCAGCGATTTCCTGAAGGCGCTTAGCGGTTGGAAATCGTCCGTGAGCACGGTTTCGCCTTCGGTCGCGGGTTGATCTTTCCAGAAGACCTTGGCCCACATCATTGAGATAACGTATAAGGTGGCAAAGCTACCGATAATGATAGCGGCTATCAATGCATACTGATTATCCATAAAACCTGCTTCAAATAAATAAATTTTGGGCCAGAAACCCGACAGGGGCGGGATACCTACTAGGGAGAAGAGCACAATGGCCATCAACAGCGATAATAGCGGATATTGAGCATACAAACCACCGAGTTTATCCATATTCATCGTCCCCCGCAGTTTCCTGATGAGCCCGGCCATTAGAAACATGTTGGTCTTAACCATAATGTCGTGAAACAGGTAAAACAGCGCTCCGGTGAGGGCCACCTCTGAGTACATCCCCAAACCGCCCACCATAAATCCGATGTGGCAGACAATGAGGTACGAGAACAACCGCCGGATGTTGGTTTTGATAACAGCGCCGAAGGTCCCCGTAAGGATGGTGAAAATAGCAATACCGATGAGCAGCGTGCGGGTAAACTCATCGGGGATGAAAATTAGCGTAAACATCCGGAATAAGGCATAGATGCCTACTTTGGTGAGCAGTCCGCCGAATATGGCAGCCACGGCGGACGGCGGGGTGTGGTAAGACGACGGCAACCAGAAGTACAGTGGAAAAACCGCCGATTTGATGCCAAAGCCGATGATGAAGAAAATAGCGGTAAGGTCGACGAGCGTCCGGTTTTCCAATGCAGCGACCTTGAGCGACAGGTCGGCCATGTTGAGTGTGCCGGTGATGCCATAGAGAATTGCGATGCCGGTGAGGAAAAACGTCGAGGCCAGGATATTCATGGCCATATACTTTACCGAGCCTTCGATTTGCGCTTTACGGCCGCCGAGCGTCATCAGCACAAATGAGGCGATGATAATAACCTCAAACCACACATAAAGATTGAAAATGTCGCCGGTAAGAAAGGCGCCGTTCAGCCCCATCAGCAGGAAATGGAAGATAGGAAAATAACCGTATATGATGCGTCCACGCGCAATACCGGTGGCAGAAAAGACAGATACGGCGAGCCCGGAAAAGGAGGTGAGGAGCACCATACTGCTGCTGAAAACATCGGCTACGAATGTAATACCGAAGGGCGAGTCCCAGCCTGCCGCCTGCATGGTAAGTATATCTCCCTGCCATACCTTGGTGAATAGCCTGATAGCAATGAGCATCCCTATGGTGTTGCCCAGGATACTGATTATCCGGTGGGCAATTGTTTTGCGCCAAAAAAACAGCAGCAGGATAGCTGTAAACAGATGGACAATAACAGGAAAAACGATGGTATTATCAATCATATATCTTCTTCTTCCGGCGTATTCAAATCGTCGAGGTCGTCCGAATTAACCAATACATAAACCCTTTTCAACAGTACAATGGCGAACGACTGAATCCCGAAACCAATTACAATGGCTGTTAATATCAGGGCCTGCGGGACGGGGTCGGCATAAATATCAGTAAATAACTTGGCGGCACTATCAATAACCGGCGGCTTGCCTTTTGTAATGTTTCCTAACAGGAAAATCAATAAGTTGGCTCCATTGCCCAATAGGGTGATCCCTATAAGCAGTTTGACCATGCTGCGTCGGAGCAGCATAAATATACCTCCGGCATACAGTACAGCAATCAATACAATGAATACAATTTCCATGGCCTATTCGCTATATTGGGCAATGGTGAACAAGATGGTAAGAACCACACCAATGACTACCAGGTATACGCCCAAATCGAAAAACAGGGCCGATCCGATCATGCCGATAACCGGGAAAGGCTCATCGAACCATAGGCCTGTCATGACGGGTTCTCCCCCTAGCAGCGGCACAAACATACTGAGTGCTGCCAGCCCCAGGCCCATAGGAATAAACGAGCTGGGGTGGGTGCGAAGCAACTTGAGAGTGGCTTCATTACCATGCGTGAAGCTGTGGAGCACGAAGGCAATAGCCGCGATAAGCCCCCCCACAAAACCACCGCCCGGATGGTAGTGCCCCCGCAATAAAATGAATATGGAAAACAGCAGCAAAATGGGCAGCAGGTAATTTGACGCAGTTTTTAAAATGGCACTATTCATATCACTCTTTCTCCGATGCTTTTAATCGTAATTTCAATAAACTGACCACGCCGATGGCGGCGATGCTCAATACCACGATTTCAAACATGGTGTCGAGTCCCCTGAAATCGACCAGGATAACGTTGACAACGTTCTTCCCCTTGGCGAGCGTGTAGGCGTTATCGCCATAGAATTGGCTGACCTCCTGATCAACGGGCTGGTTCAATACCTGTACGGCAATGAGGGCAATAAGCAGCCCGAAAGACGATGCCACCAGTCCATCGCGTATCCGTATTTTCCGATTGGCAAAATTGAGGAACGGCGGGAGTCGGAACAATACCAGTACAAACAACACCACGGTCAGGGTATCAATGCTGAATTGGGTCATGGCCAGATCGGGCGCGCTGTAAAAAACAAACAGCAGGCACACGCAGTAGCCGAGTACGCTTGTAGCCACCACCACCGTGAGGCGCGAAGATGCTGTGACCGTGATATACACGGCGGCAATGAGAATGACCGCCACCACCACTTCGTATACGCTGACGGGCGAAAGATCGTCGATTGAAAGGCGTATCGGCCCACCGGTAATCAGCCGGATGGCTAATAACAATATGGCCGTCACGATAATACACAGCAAGTACACCCTTAGGTAGCCGTTGTGTAGCGTACGGGTATACTTAATGGCTATTTTGCGGCCATACCGGGCCAGCTGACCGATAACATGTTTGGGCGATACGGTATTGTAGCGTTCAATGGTCGCCAGGCTTGCAGCTGAGGGCCTTCGGACGAAATACAGCAACGTGCCCAATACGAGGGTGATGCCACTTAGTAATAATACCAGGTTGAAACCGTGCCATAGTTGAAGAGGCGAGTCGATAGCCGATTGATGCATAGCCCGTGCCGCCGGATTGAGCAGGGGTTCATCTGCCAGTGAAGGGGCGAAGCCGAAGATGAGGCCAAGTAAGGCCAGCAGCAGTGGAGCACCCCAAATCATACCATGCGGCAAATGTACTTCGCTGAAGCGTTCGGGGAGGGTGCCCGCAAACGGTTTGATGCCAGCCAGGAAGCCTGCACACAAAAGCAACACGTTGGTTAAAACAGCTAGCGTGGTAAGCACGATAGTTAAGATGCCCGTAGTATGCAGCGTTGCCTCGTAAATGAGATCTTTGCCAATGAAACCGAAGGTGAGCGGTAAGCCGGCGCTGGATAGCCCGGCCAGTATGCCTGCAATGGCAAGTGGCATCAATACCTTGCGCAAGCCCGACAGCCGGGTGATGTCTCGCGTGCCGGTTTCGTGGTCAATTGCTCCTGCGGTAAGGAAGAGCGACGCTTTATACAGTGCGTGGACAAGGATAAATACAGATGCGGCCAGCAAGGACTCGGCGGTGCCGATGCCAATGAGGAAGACCAACATGCCCAGGGCCGCCACGGTAGAATAAGCTAGGATCGATTTGAGGTCTGTCCGGAAAATGGAATGAAAGGCGCTGTAGAGCATAGTAATGCCGCCAATGGTGACCAGTGGATACATCCAATAATCGGTGCCTCCGAGCACGGGTTGGAGTCTGGCCAGGAGGTATACGCCCGCCTTGACCATGGTGGCCGAATGCAGGTATGCCGACACCGGCGTAGGGGCCTTCATGGCTCCCGGCAACCAGAAATGGAATGGAAACTGTGCTGACTTGGTGAACGCGCCGGCAAAGACCAGTAGTAATATCAACCCGTAGAGGGCATGGCTTTTCAGGAATTCGTTGGTGCCCAGCATCTCCTGGATGGAATAGCTACCTGATAGGTGCCCCATCAGGATTAACCCCGCCATCAACAGGAACCCCCCGCCACCGGTAACGCCCAAGGCAATCAGTGAGCTTTTGCGGGATGCCGCGTTGTCGTTATTGAACCCAATAAGGAAAAACGAGCTGATGCTGGTGAGCTCCCAAAAAATGAAGAGGAGCAATACGTTGTCCGATAGCACCACCCCCAACATGGCCGCCATGAAAAGGCTGAGGTAGGCATAGAACCGATCGAGGTAGCGGTGGCCTTTGAGATAGGGTGCCGCATAAAGAAATACCAATGACCCGATACCGGTGATTAGTAAGCTGAACAGCAGGGAAAGACCATCCAGGTGGAAATCAAAATTGACCCCCATCGAGGGCACCCACGGCTGGTGGAAATGGATGTTCCGGCCCGTCTGGATTGCTGGGATAAAGCTGGCGAAATAAGCAAATAAGCTGATCGGCAAAATGGCAGCCAATATAGCCAACCGGCCCTTGAGGTATTTTCCGAAGGGGATGTATAAGATGGAAACAATAAGACCGGCAAGTACAGCTATCAGCATCAATCAAGTTCATTTAGTCCTTGGAGGGCACTAAAATATATAAATTTCTACAAGCGAATTGTATAAAAGTTGAAATAATAGGATTTGTCGGGGGATATAGCCTGCGATAAATTTGGAAAATACAATTACAATGCTAATATTTGACTGCCCGATTATAAATCAATATCGAATCCAGGCTGGGAACAATGTTGGTTCAAGTTATCACAGCTATGTCCAATCGTGGTCAAATGAATAAAGTCTACGCGTTTTCGGTAGAGGAAGTATTTAAGCGGTATTATCCTCGGTTGTGTCATTTTGCATGGCAATTATTGCATGACAAAGATATCGTTGAGGATGTGGTGCAAGATGCTTTCCTGGCCTATTGGAATAATAAGGATGCTATTGCTGACCACGATACGGCAATAAAAAATTTCCTCTACACATCGGTACGCAATTTTTGCTATAATATTATCAGGCGGGAAAAGACGACACAACGTTTTCAACTGCTTCATCGGGAAGAGGAGCAAGAGGAATCCCAAGTGCTGGCCAAGATTATCCGTTCTGAAGTGATGGATGAAATCTATAAGATTGTCCAATCGATGCCAGCCGGTTGCCAAAAAGTTTTCCGCCTGGGGTATTTGGAAGGACTGACCAACCCGCAGATTGCCGAGAAGTTGGATATCAGTGTCAATACCGTGAAAACCCAGAAGCAACGCGGATTGAAAATTATCAAAGGTAAACTGAATCCTGAAATGTTTCTCTTTCTTGTCGCGATTTTGGTCGGCAAATAAAAAGATCATTTTCCTGTCACCCCAACCTACACGTTCGGTTTCTTTATAGTAACTAACTAGCGTGATGCTGCCACTACAGCGTTACCTATGATATGATACGTAATGAAACCAAATGAATACCATATAGCTGAATTGATAGGCAAATACCTCTGGGGCCAGCTTTCGGAACAAGAGGAAGCCGAACTTCAACACTGGTTGGATGATGATGAACGGAACCAATTATTGCTGGATTCATTTCGTAATACAGAGGCGGCACAGGAAGATATCGGTTTTATCCAAGGGATAGATGTGGATGTTGCATGGTCCAAAATACGGCAACAGCATAGCAGGTTACGACTGAGGCGCGCCCTGCGTTATGTGGGTTATGCAGCTTCTGTGGCACTCATCGCCTGTTCCTGGCTATGGTTTTCACAGCCGGACGATCAGCGCACATCCCGAACAACGGAAGCGGGCAACATCTTTCACAACGATGTACAACCCGGCGGTAACAAAGCCCAGTTGATTTTGTCTGATGGGCACACCGTGGATTTGAGAACCTACACGGATGAACTACAGGAACAAGACGGTACGCAGATTGTAGGGAGCGAAGGTGCATTGACCTATGCTACGTCTGACAATCATGATGAGGAGTTGATTTATAACACCTTGGTCATTCCCAGAGCGGGGACTTATCAGCTTACGTTGTCTGATGGTAGCAAAATATGGTTAAATGCCATGTCCGAATTGCGCTTCCCGGTGCATTTTGGTGAAAAAGAGCGGGTTGTATACTTAAAAGGCGAAGCTTATTTTGAAATTGCCCATGACGCATCCAAGCCGTTCCGGGTAGAAGTGGGCGGCACGCAGGTGGAAGTGTTGGGTACGCATTTCAACATTAATTCCTATACACAAGTAACCGCAACGTTGCTGGAAGGTGCCATCAATATTTCCAATCCATCCGGGGCACAACGGTTGAAACCGGGGCAGGAGGCAAAAGTAGGCGAACACATCACCTTGCACGACGCCAACATCGAAAAAGCGATGGCCTGGAAGAATGGGGATTTTTACTTTAAAAGCGATGATATCCGTGAAATCATGGAGCAACTATCCCGGTGGTATGATATCGCGGTACATTTTGAAAACGAACTCCCCTTAAGAAAGTTTAGTGGAAATATTCAACGGTCAGTCAATTTATCAGAAGTATTGGAGATGTTATCCTATGTGAGTGATGCGAAATTCGAAGTAAGCGGGCAGCAGGTCTCGGTAAGATTTTAAACTAAATCAAAAATAAGCATGAAAAGGAAAAAGGACCCAATACGATGTTGAAAGGAAAAAGGGAGTGTTGTCGCACTCCCCGATAAGGCTAAATCTAAAAGGTGTTTAACTAACTTATTCATTTAACCTCAATTGCGCAAAAGTATGCAATACTTTTTATTTTATAAGAAATCAAGCACGCCAAGTGATTTGATTTTAAAAAAAGCACTGCTGATCATGAAAATGATTCTTTTTATGATGCTGGTAATGTTAATTGGTGTCCATGCGGAGAGTAGGGCGCAAAAAGTTACCCTCTCCATGAAAAACGTTAAGGTGGACCGTGTTTTCGCTGAAATATCGAAGCAAACCGAATACCGGTTTTTATATAGCGACGATATTGTCGAGCGATCTGCTTCCATGGATATCGATGTCAGGGACTTGCCGTTGAATGACGCATTGGACAAGATTTCCGACCAATGGCTGCTTCAATACAAAATGGTTTCGGGGACTATCATGATGATCAGTGCCAAAAAAGATACTAGGCAAAAGCATTTCGTTGGTGTGGATAAGCCCTTGCAGGATGAGCTGACCGTGAGCGGGGTCGTTATGGACAAACAAGGCAATGTTTTGACCCAGGCGTCCGTGAATGTGAAGGGCATGTCGGGCAAGGGCACGAATACCGATGGAGAAGGTCGCTTCACCTTGACTGTACCTGTAAATTCGGTACTGGTTGTTTCGTTTATTGGCTACGAAGCGAAAGAAATTACCGTCGTCAATAACCAACCGATTAGCGTCGTGTTGGATGAATCTTTCTCTGAACTCGAAGAGGTGGTGGTAACGTCGTTCGGTATCCAACGCGACCGGAAAACGTTGGGTTATGGAGTCAGTGAGATGAAGAGCGACGAATTGGCCAAGGCACCGACAAGCGACGTCACCAACGCCCTTTCCGGCAAAGTGGCGGGTGTGCAGGTCAGCGGGGCAGGGGGTGGTTTCGCGGGATCCAATGTCACCATCCGTGGTTTTTCGACCTTTACGGGCAGTAACCAGCCTTTGTATGTAGTGGATGGTATTCCGCTGGATAACTCGGGCGGTGATAACTCTGTGAATACGGGGGTAGTCAACTCCAGCCGGATATCGGATATCAATCCGCAGGACATCGAAAATATTAGTGTATTGAAAGGTGCGGCAGCGACGGTACTCTATGGGTCTAGGGCCGCTTCGGGTGTTATTCTGATTACCACGAAAAAAGGAAAGCAGGGCACCCGGAATCAGGTAACCGTTGGAACGAATACCGCTGTGGGCACGGTAAGCCGTTTTCCCGATTTTCAAAACGAGTATGCCCAGGGCAGCAACGGCAATTACATCAACAATGTAGCCGGATCATGGGGCCCGAGGATTGAAGGACAAACCGTCGAGAACTGGTTTGGTGAAGATGAAGTGTTGCGCGCATATCCCAACAACATCCGTGATATCCTGCAAAATTCGATATCGTCCCAAAATAACCTTAGCTTTTCGGGTGCGACGGATAAATATGATTACCGGGTTTCGTATGGCTATACCAAAGAGACGGGCTTGGTGCCGAACAACGAGCTGACAAGAAACAACTTATCCGTAAACGTAGGTACCGATGTTTCTGAAAAACTGCACGTCGGTACGTCGTTTTCGTATACCAACAATGCGTCCGACCGGACACAGTCGGGAAACCAGGGAGCCAATCCGCTTTGGCGGGGCATTTATGCGCCACGTAGCTATGACTTGACGAACTTACCCTACGAGGATGAGGAGGGTAACCAATTGTGGTATGCCGCGGAGGACCACCCCTATTGGTCTATCAATCACATTACAAACCACAGGGAGGTTAATCGTTTCTATGGCAACGTAAACCTGAAATACGATATCCTGGATTGGTTGCAAGCCGACTTGAAAGTGGGTACAGACGTGTTCAACAGCACATCAAAAGGGTTTGATGACATGGGTGTACGGAGTAATGCGAACACCAACTCGGCGGGCGCAGGCGGGGTTACAGACCGATCAATGACCGTCCGGAATTTAAACTCCTACTTCACGGTGACGGGCGATCGTAAAATTGGCGAGGATATCCGTATACTGGCTACTGTAGGAAATGAGATTATTGCCAATTACCGCAACACCCTTCGGGCTGATGGCCTGGGCATTGTATTACGGGGCTTTGATCACCAAAAGAATTTTTTAACCTATAATACAGCTTCTTCCACCGGTGTTACCGTGCAGCGTGCCGTGGGTGTGTTTGCCGATTTGGTGTTTGATTACAAGCAGTTCCTTTCGGTGAACGTCAAAGCACGTAACGATTTTTCGTCTACCTTGGCACCGGGGCACCGGTCAATTTTTTACCCGGCTGTAGCAGTAAGCTGGGTACCCACCGAAGCCTTTCCCTCACTCAAATCGGATGTGTTGTCGTCACTCAAAATCAGAGCCAACATTGGTGAAGTGGGCAAAGGCACGGGACCCTATGACACGAATACCTATTACGGTCAGGCAAGCGCCGGTGATGGATTGGGATCTACGGCTGTTAATTTTCCGTTTAATGGCTTAGCAGGTTATACGTTGAGCAACGGCGCCGGCAATCCGCAGTTGGAGCCGGAGTTTACCCGGGAAATCGAATTGGGAACAGAGGTTTCCTTATTTAGCGGGCGAATATTTTTGGATGGGTCCGTTTATCGGCGTGACACACGCAACCTGATTTTCAATGTGCCTGTGCCTTCATCCTCGGGTTTCACCAGCATTTCGACCAATGCCGGCAAATTATCTACGAAAGGGCTTGAACTCTTGCTGCGGGTAGTGCCGGTCAAGAACGAAAATTTCAATTGGGATGCTTCGTTTAACTTCACCACATTCAAATCTATCGTTGAAGAACTTGCTCCCGGTGTAGACAATATTTCCATCGGCGGATTTACCTCACCAAATATCCGTTTGGTGGCAGGTGAGGAATACGGCCAAATCTGGTCCAACGCTTACCAACGGAACGATGCCGGCCAACTCATCATCGGATCCAATGGCTTGCCTTTGCCGACGTCTGCGGTGCAACGGGTGGGTAACCCCAATCCTAAATTCATTCTTGGCTGGAACAATACGCTGACGTACAAAGATTTCACTTTTTCTTTCTTGTTCGACTTTAAATACAAAGGCGACCAAATGTCGCGGACAATTGGCGATTTACGGATCAACGGCGTAGCGGCAGAAACGGCCGAATACCCCCGTTTTAATGCCGACGGCTCTCCCGCTACCCCGTATACCTTTGAAGGTGTGCTGGAAGACGGTACGCCGAATAATATCCCCGTTACGGCACAGCAATACTATGGGTTGCAAGGGAAGTACGTGGCTTGGGAAGGCTATGTGCTGGATGCCACTTTTGTGAAGCTCCGCGAAGCCAACCTGTCTTACCGGTTGCCGGCACGGTTACTGGGTGGCCAGAACGTCATCAAAGCAGTGAACCTCTCGGTATATGGGCGCAACTTGTTTATCTATGCGCCGAACTACCCCCATCTGGATCCCGAGCAAAACTTGTTGGGTATTAGCAATGCCCGTGGGTTGGAGTTTGGTATCCAGCCAACAGCTCGCACCATTGGTGGCAGTATTCGTTTAACGCTCTAATTGGAGACAAAGTTTAAAGTTAAAGAGATGAAAAGGAAGATATCTTTTATTTTATTGACAACAATTGTCGTGTTTTTCGGCTCATGCGAGAAATTCCTCGATGTGAATGACGACCCGAATAACGTGACCGATGTGCAGATTATCCAGTTACTGCCTTCGGTGACCGTCAATGTAGGTTACCTGGGCGCTAGTGATTTATTTCGCTACACGTCACTTCTGGCCCAGCAATTCAGTGGTCACGGCCCGAACACCGGATTTGGCACCTTCCGGGAGTATGAGCGGTATAACATCAATGATTCGGATGTAAACAACCAATGGGTACGCATCTTCGGGACGATACTGAGTGACACGCAGCTGCTGATAGACAAGGCAGAAGAGACCGGTAATCCGCACTACGCCGGCGTGGCCAAATTGCTGAAAGCGTATATTTATCAGATTGTGGTAGATTCGTGGGGAGACGTTCCTTACTTTAACGCTTCCCAACATGCCGAAAACCTGTATCCGGAGGTCGATGATGATGAAGCAATATACGCTGATCTGATCCGGTTAATTGACGATGGCCTGGCTAATATCAACGCACCTACTTCCAACTTATCGCCCAGCCAGTATTCAACTATCTATACAAGCAATGACTGGCCGTCGGCCCGGGAAAAATGGGAGAAATTCGGCAATACATTGAAATTGCGTATTTTCCTGCATTACAGCGCAAAGGATGCCGCTTTTGCTTCCCAGCAAATTTCCAACTTGATCAACAGCGGTGCGGAATTCATGGAAAGCAATGATGACAGCTTTGAAATGCCGTTCCTGGCACAATCACAGCGCCAAAACCCGTTGTATAGCATGGAAAATGGCCAGTTCAGAAACCAGTTCTATCCGAATAGGTTTTTGGTGGACCTGATGAATGACAATGATGATCCGCGCAGGCGCTCCTATTTTGTGCCATTCCCCTACGACTCGAGTCCCGCCACCTACCGGGGGGCCAGCTTCCTCGACATCGAGCCCTCTTCGGCTTATTCCCGCATCCATTCCTATATCTATGGAAACGCTTCGCCCGTAGATCCGACACGGATTAACTCCAATGGCAGCTTACAGGACGGTGCAATTACCTACAGCGGAGACGGCCCTGCCCGCTTGCTGACCTATGCTGAATACAGCTTTATCCGTGCGGAAGCCGCACTGTTGTACGGTGCACCGGGAAATGCCAGCCAGTTTTTTTCTGAAGGCATCCGGGCATCCATGCTGGAAGCCGGAATGGAACAGGCAGAAATAGATGCCTATCTGGCCGCTCATGGAACACTTAGTGGTACCAATGAACAGCAATTGGAACAAATCATCACGGAAAAATACGTGGCAAATTATGCGGTATTGGTTGAGCCGTGGACGGATTATCGGCGGACAGGCTACCCCGCCTTGGTGCCACACCAGCAACCGGCAGCCATCTATGACGAAGTGCCCAGATCGCTGCCATACGCTCAATCTGAAATCAACAATAATCCTCATATCTCCCAAAAATCATCGCTGTTGGAACGGGTGTTTTGGGATACAAGGCAATAATTATCAGTTATATCGCTAATCGCTTTTTTAAATCAATAGACTATGAGAAAGACAATGTTAATGATGGTGTTATTATCGGTGTTGTATACCGTGGATCTACGAGCACAACGGATCCCCCCGGCCGACTCGACGGTGGTAACCACGCACGAAGTGACGGTGAAAGGACAGCGCTTCGGGTATACGGCAACAACCGGCACCCAACCGGTGTGGGACGCCGAGGGCAAGCCAATTGCCGCGGTGCATTATACGTATTATGAACGGAGCGATGTGAAGGACAGGGACGCGCGGCCCCTGGTGATTTCCTTTAACGGTGGCCCGGGGTCAGGATCGGTATGGATGCACATAGCCTATACCGGCCCCCGGCTGCTGAATATCGATGAAGAAGGCTACCCCTTGCAGCCTTATGGCATCAAGGAAAATCCATATTCCATCCTGGATGTGGCTGACATTGTTTTTGTAAACCCGATTAACACGGGATACTCCCGTATTTTGGATAAGGATGCCGATCGAAGCCAGTTTTTCGGCACAAACGCAGATATTAAATACCTGGCCGAATGGTTGAATACGTTTGTGACGAGAACCAACAGGTGGCCTTCTCCGAAATACCTCATCGGTGAAAGTTATGGAACAACGCGGGTATCGGGATTGGCGTTGGAACTGCAGAATGCACAATGGATGTACTTGAATGGGGTTGTGCTGGTTTCGCCGACCGGCCTGGGTATCGAAAGGGGCTCCGCAATGGAAAAAGCGCTTCGTTGGCCGTATTATGCTGCTGCTGCGTGGTTCCACAAGGCTTTGCCAGCAGACTTGCAGCAGAAAGATTTGACAGACATGTTGCCCGAAGTGGAGAAATTTACCATGGATGAACTGATTCCGGCCGTTGCTAAAGGAGGCAGCCTGCCCCAGCAGGAACGGGAGCAGATTGCCGAAAAAATGTCGCGCTATTCGGGTATCGACAAAAATGTGATTTTACAGCACAATTTTGATATTACGACGTCTTTTTTCTGGAAGGAATTACTGCGTGATCGCGGATACACCATCGGCCGGTTGGATTCCCGGTATTTGGGTATCGACTTTAAAGATGGCGGCGAACGCCCCGATTATGCAGCTGAGTTGACTTCCTGGCTGCATTCCTTTACACCGGCTATCAACTATTACTTCAAAAATCAATTGAATTATGATACCGACGTGAAGTATAACTTGTTTGGTCCGGTACATCCCTGGGATAGAAGCAACGACAATACCGGATTGAACCTGCGCCAGGCCATGGCCCAGAACCCTTACCTGCATGTGATGGTACAGTCGGGCTATTATGACGGAGCATGTGATTATTTCAATGCTAAATATAACCTGTGGCAGATGGACCCTTCGGGAAAATTGCTTGACCGGACCAGTTTCAAAGGATACCGCAGTGGCCACATGATGTACCTGAGGAACCAGGATTTGGAGACAGCGAATGAAGATCTCCGTGAATTTATCAGCAACTCAACACCCGCGAAGGATCAGCCGGCAAAATATTAGTGGTCGTGCCATGAGGAAATTATCAATATGTTGTTTTTTAGTATGTGCTGCGCTTTCAAGCGGTATTTGTCAGGATCTGGTCCATGATACCGATGCCGCATTGAAATACCTGGAAACGCGTCGGGATGAGCTAAGCTTGCAATTAAACCGGGGTACAGGTAATACATACAACACCTTGGATGAAATGCTTAGTATCGGCATGTGGGACGAGGTGCTGGCTTATCTTGACTCGGATGCCAATGTCAACCGGGTGGAGAAAGCTGCCCTGCGTGCAGAGTATTGGTGGCTGAATAACGATTTCGAGCAAGCGGAACGCGAACTCCGGTTGCTGAAGGCCACTGCCGAACGGCAATCGCCAATGGTGGCGCGCATGGAGGCAACACTGCTGATCGAGGCCTGGAAACTGCCCGAAGCTGAAGAGCGCTGTAAGGAAGCGTTAGCCGTTTATCCCGGTGATGAGCGGCTTAGAGCCGTGCTTGGCAGGGCGCTGCTGCTGCAAAAGAAATACGAAGATGCGCTTGCGCTGGCCAAGGACATGCAGCGGGTGAATCCGGAGTCGGCATCAGCTTATTTGCTGGAGGGCGACGTATATTTCTGGGACCAACGACCGGCACTCGCCGAGGCGCCGATAATCCGGTGTCTGGAGTTGAACCCGCTGGAACCAAATGCGCGATTCAGCTACGGCTATGCGATATGGCGAAGGATAGATGCCACCCAGCTGGATGCGATGGCGGGCCAATGGGAAGTGGCGTTGGCCATTAACCCGCTACATTTCCAAACCCATTGGCACTGGGGAAACGGCCACACCAATTTGACGTTTGCCGATTATGTCGATAAGGATGAAAAGGCCATACGGTCGAAATTGGAATCCGCCGACCAACTGGTACGGGAAGGCAAGATCGATCAGGCGTTGACAGTGACCCGCGATGTCGAAAATGAATATAAAAGTTCGGTATTGCCATTGATGCACCGTGCATCCATTTATTACAGTGATTTTGACCATCCCGAAAGGCAAGCGCGTTTGGACACCGCCCAGGCTATATTTTTAGATATATTAGCGAGAAAGCCCCACTATGGGCCAGCCCACAATGGCTTGTCTGCCGTCATCAAATCAAAGCGGATTCCGTATCTGGCAACCTACGACGCTGTTACCAACCAGCTAAAAAGCACAGTTATTCATGATTGGGAGAACTTTTCGCGCGTCTTCCCTGACGTGACGTATTACCCCGGTGAGATCGCGAAAGGCATGGTCTGGAATCAATTGTATAGTGCGGTAGTTTATTTCCCGTTTCTGACGAAACAAAACAATGCGTTTGTGATTCCGCCGTTGCACATCGATCTCGCAATTGCCATGAAATCGCCGTATTTCAGGTTCAACACCACGTTTGACAACAGGCAGTGGATGGACATCCGTGGGGTGGGCAGCGGAGCAGCAGACATTGGATACGTGGAGCGTGGCGCATATGGCGAACGGAATGTGATCTTGCATGAATATGTTCATTTGTTCCACGGCCGGGTGCTTACCGATGAGCAGAACCGGCGTATCCGGGCGCTGTACTTCAATGCGATGGAAAAGGGGCTGACTCTGGATTATTATTCACAGAATAATGAATCGGAATACCTGGCACAGACCTATCCGGCTTTCTATGAACCGGTGAAGGTGCACCCGTTGGATTTTAAATCCATGAATACCCAGCAAGATCTGATGAGAAAGGATCCGGAGATGTACCGTTTTTTGGAGGAGCTCACCGCAAAAGAAAAAGCGTACCTCAACGGCGACGAAAGTGCCATGGCGTCAAATTGGGCACAGGTATACCTCAACCTGAGCAATCGAGCTCAGCGGACAGACGCAGATTTGGCAGGCCGTTACCTGGATACGGCACTGATGTATGACCGCCAATATCTGCCGGCGTTGCTGGCCTATGCACGGTTGAAACTGGCTGCGAAGGATTTCGTAAGTGCGGGAAACTACGTGCAACAGGTTGTATCGCTTGACAAGGGGTACGCACCGGCGTATATAGTGAAAGCCGAAATGGTAGGGCAGCAAATGGGCGAGACCGACGAGGCAATCAGCGAACAGGCCGCGCTTTACGGTAGCGCGGTGGACATGGAGGATGACTTTCAGATAAAAGCCCAGAATGCCATTCAACTCCGCACATTTTATCAACGGAACGGGTTAATTGCAGCCGCTGTCCGTGCCGCGGATCATTATGTGGCTATCGGTGCGGAGGTTTCCACCTATTTGCGGGATCGGAAGGACGATGCGCGGGCTTATGCGGCTACAGAACGTGCCTTGCTGGGAATTACTGATCCGTTATCCGAGTTAACTTCTTTGGTGGCCAAAAGACCACAGAATTACAATTTGCGCGGTAATTATGCGGATGCATTGATGGCCAACGGACGGTATGCGGAAGCGATAGCTACCCTGTTGGAAGCGCAGCGCATCCTGGAAGCATCGTCAAGCGGTCGCCCGGATTTTGACTTACGGATCGCTGAAGCGTATGCCATGCAACCGGATAAAGCGGATTCGCTGCGTGTTTATATCGGAAAATTGCTTGTGAACGGACCAGACCCTGACCGGTTGGATGAACTGCATAATCAGCGCCTCGTCCGCCTGCTGGTTACGGCAGGTAAAAGGGAGGAAGCGGAAGCGTTGTTCAGTCAACTTCCCCAGGATGGTAACCGCTTTTATCGTGCTTCCCGGGCGCTATCTGCGGCACAGCTGGCCGTACAGAGCGGCCAGATTGAAGAGGCCGTTGAGTTGTTTGAGCAAGCTATCAAGTATAATCACTATCAGATACAGGCTTACCGTGGGCTGAGAGACTTGTACAACGGCGATGACGCAAAAATCGACCGGTTGGACAAGATGCTTGACCGGTTGAAAGCCGACGTCGCGACGGAATAACGATGTCCGATAGCATGAAAAAACCAATGAATATGAAGAAAAAAAGCGAGTAAAATGAACGGGAGTGTTGGCAGCACTCCCGGAAGGTTAAAAGTTAAACAGGTATCATTAATCTATCAATTAACCCTTAATTAGGCAAAAGTATGAAATACTTTTCAATTAGCAAGGGTATACCAAACGGCAAGTGCTGGTATGCCCGGTCCTCTAAGTTCCTAATCGTTGTGAAGATCACTTGTTTGTTGCTTATTGCATGTGTCGCAGGGGCGTATGCCGAAGGTAAAGCGCAGAAGGTGACGTTGTCTCTCACGAATGCAAAGCTTGAACACGTCTTTAACGAAATCACCAAACAAACGGACTATCGCTTTTTATACAGCGATGACGTGGTCCAGTCATCGGATTTGGTGAGTATTTCGGTAAAGGATGCTGAGTTACAACACGTCTTGAACCGCGTTATTTATCCGCAGGGGATGGCTTATAAAATCATTTCGGAAACGATCATCATCACGCTACCGAAGACACAGTTTGCCAACATGAAGAAAGCGGTACCCGCCTCCGTGCAGGAGGAAGTGGTTATTACCGGATCGGTCACAGACGCGGGTGGAGGAGGCCTGGCCGGAGCGACGGTATCGGTCAAAAATCAGGCGAACGTAGGCACGAAAACGGATGCCGAAGGCAACTTTACGCTACGGGTGCCCAAAAATGCCACTATTCAGGTATCTTATATTGGCTATCTGCCGAAAGAGGTGATGGTGACGAACGAGGGGCCATATCACGTCCAGTTGCAGGAGGACGCGTCGCAGCTGGATGAGGTGGTTGTGGTAGGCTACGGCGAGCAAAGCCGCCGGACAGTGACCAGTGCCATCACACGGGTAGACGGTGAGACATTGAAGGACCTGCCGATGCCTAGTCCCGATCAGATGCTTCAGGGCCGGGCTCCGGGTGTACAGGTGACCGCTGCCTCGGGCGAGCCCGGCGCGGGAATCACGGTGCGGGTGCGGGGAAGTACATCCATAAACGCCAGTTCCGAACCCCTGTATGTCATTGATGGGGTTCCAATAGTGTCGCAGAACCTCGCCAGAACGACCTTCGGGCAGCCTACTAATCCGCTTGCCGATTTAAATCCCTCGGATATTGAATCGATGGAAGTGTTGAAAGATGCAGCCGCAACGGCAATTTATGGTGCAAGGGCGGCCAACGGTGTCGTTTTGATTACGACCAAGCGTGGTAAATCGGGAGAGCCGACAATATCCATTTCTACATATGCGGGCTCTTCCAAGGCATGGAAAGACCCGAATGAACTGCGGGTTGACGGGCCGACGTTTGAATTGCTGCAGAACGAAGCGGCTGCAAATAACTGGATTGACCGTTATGGAAGCCTGGAAGCCTTGGACCCATCCGGAAACGCCTTTTCTGCACCGTACGCGAATCCAGCAGGTGCGACGAATACGAATTGGATAAATCCAATTATGCAACAGGGATCGATGTACAACATAGATGCATCGATTTCGGGAGGCAATGAACGGATACGGTATATGGTGTCTGCCAATAATTTTGACCAGGAGGGGATCATGAAGCCGGTCATGTTTAACCGTAAATCGTTTCGGACTAACATCGACTTTTCGGCCGCCGACTGGCTAAAGTTCGGGACGAGTATTTTTTATTCCAATAGTCGGCGCAATCGGATCCAGAATGGGAATAACATCAATTCCGCATTGGCCAATGCTTTTTTCTACCCAAGTAACATCCCGGCTTATAATGACGACGGATCATACAACCGGCCGGTTTGGGAAAGCCCGCTGGCTATTGTCAACGAGACCGACTACTTGATGAATACAAACCGGATTATCGGTAATTTCTTTGCAGACTGGACGATTATCGAGGGACTGGTGTTCCGGACTACATGGAGTCTGGACAATAATTATATCCAGGAAGACAACTATGCGAACACCAAGATGGTGGCTGGTGCCGGTGTAGGTGGTGAGGCGACAAGCAGCATGGTAAACGACCTGAATTGGATTAATGAGAATATATTGACGTATAAGACGAGCTTCAACTCGGCGCATAATATGGATTTTCTGGCGGGGACAACCTTCCAGAAAAACAAGAATGCATTTGTGACCGCTACGGGACAGGGGTTCCCCAGTGACAGTTTCCGGAAGATATCGTCGGCGGCTGTCAAAAACTCAAGTGGTGACGAAAGCGAATGGGCAATCGCATCGGTATTTGGTCGTATAAACTATGATTACCAGCAGAAATACCTCGTTAGTATCAACATGAGGTATGACGGCTCTTCACGGTTTGGCGCCAACAACCGATGGGGGCTGTTTCCTTCGGCATCTTTGGGTTGGGTGATGTCTGACGAAGCTTTTATGCAACAATTGCCGGTGATTTCGCAATGGAAATGGCGGGTGAGTTATGGCGTAACCGGTAACCAAAGCGGTATCGGTAATTATGCTTCGCTGGGATTGTGGGGTGGACAGCGCGGCGGTTATCGGGGTGGTGGCGGAACTACACCCGGAGCCGGTGGATCGGCCTCCTATGGCGATTTAGCAGGCTTCAATCCGGTGCAATTAGCGAACCCCGACTTGAAATGGGAAACAACAGCGCAGTTTAACGTCGGTATGGATTTAAGCTTCTTTAATAATCGCTTGGGTCTGACTATTGACTACTACGACAAGCAAACAAGGGATCTTTTGTTGGAAGTGCCCACCCCTCGCTCAATAGGTTATAGTGTGATGTTGCAAAACTACGGCCAGATGGAAAACAAGGGGGTCGAAATCGGTATTAATGCCACGGCGATTACAAATGAGCAGTTTTCGTGGGACATCAATTTCAACGCGTCGCAAAACAGAAACTTGATTAAGAAGCTGGCATCGCCTTTTAATCAGTTTACGAGGGAATATATCCGGCTGGAAGAAGGGTATCCGTTGTATTCATTTTATGTGCACGAACAACTGGGGGTAGATTCGCAAACAGGCGATATCATCTGGCAGACAGGCGACGATGGCGAGTTTAACGTGAATAGGGACCGCTTCATTTCGGATAAAAATGCATGGCCCGATTTCCAGGGTGGCTTGACCAATACCTGGCGCTATAAGGATTTTGATTTGTCCGCGTTCCTTCAGTTCAGTTATGGAAATTATGTATTCAATTACAATCGCTATTTTTTCGAACACGGTGGCGAGCGGACCACGGGCTACAGCGCGCAACAGCTGGATAGGTGGCAGCAACCGGGTGATGTGACCGATATTCCCAGAATGGCAAACATCAACTATAATGTCAACTATCGCCCGTCGAGACACATTGAGGATGCGTCCTATCTGCGGCTGAAGAATATCAGCCTGGGTTATTCGCTGCCGAGCAATGCCATTCAAAAATTGGGGCTAAGCCAGCTGCGGCTGTACGTATCGGGGCAGAACGTACTGACATTTACCAAATATAGCGGATTGGATCCGGAAGTGTCGGTAAGTCCGTCGGAAACCGTTCAGGGCGTCGATCAAGGTGTAATGCCACAACCGAGAGTGTGGATGGGAGGAATAAATCTAACATTCTAAAAATTACTATTATGAGAGTTTTAGTCGTTATATGTGCGGGATTACTGACGTTTTCTGGATGCAACTTATTGGAGTTGGAACCTGTTTCCCAAATTACAAGCAATCAAGCTTTTTCTGATCTGAATAGTGCCGAGGGAGCCGTCAACGGGATGTATAACAACTTGCAAACGCCGTATATGTGGCGTGTGCAGGTTTTGTCCGACGTGGCCTCGGACATGTCGCAGCAGATTGATACCTGGGATGCATTGATTGCCACCGACGAATTTAACTGGAGCGTAGACAACTCTGAGGTGGAAGATTTGTATACATCGTTTTACCGGTGTATCGATATTGCAAACAATATCATCGCTTATGTGCCCGAAATGGCTATCGACCAAGGTATAAAAGACGATATGCTGGGGCAGGCATACTGGGTCAGGGGGCTGGCTTATTTTGATTTGGCCCGCTTCTTCGGGGGGTATCCCGAGGTGTATGGCGAATTGGGGGCAGTGATCGTCCTGACGCCTTCTTCGGGTGTTACCGAAAATGACTTGAAACCGAGAAGCACACTAGCCGAAACATACGGGCAGGCCGAGTCGGATTTGCTTGAGGCGTTGCAGCTGCTGCCCGAGACCCGCTCGTCTACGGTATTGACCAAAGGAAAGGCTACAAAAACCGCGGCCCGTGCATTGCTGGCCCGGTATTACCTGTACAATCGGCAGTGGGATCTGGCTGAACAATATGCAACCGATGCGATTGCAGGGAAGCCCCTGAACGTACCGTTTATGAATATTTTCCGGAATAAAAATACCGAAGAGTCATTATTTGAAGTGCAGTTTAGCAATGTGGATATCAATGGGCTGCGTAACTGGTATTATCCATCCAACCTGAGCGCGCGGGGAGGTACCGCACTCCATCAGGCGACGTACGAGGCGATTGTAGCCGACCCTGCGGATGTGCGCGCGCAGTTGATCGCACAGAACCCGGGCAGGTCGGTTTACTATCCCACGAAATGGGATGATGCACAGGAAGGGGATAATTTTCAATTGCTTCGACTCGCAGAACAATACCTCATACGTGCCGAAGCGAGAGCCGAACTGGATGACTTCGATGGCGCGTTGGCCGATTTAAATGCCGTGCGTGCAAGAGCAGGTGTAGCGGCACGGACGGCCGCGGGCAAAGAAGACATCATTTCGGCCATCCTGGCCGAGCGACGCCTGGAATTTGTGGGCGAGGGTCAGCGCTGGTTTGATGTCATCCGGCGCGGGCTCGGTACAACGGCGTTCACCAATATTGTGCGGACCACCGGGAGCCAACCCAGCTATTCGTTAGCGAATCCCGGCAGGCAAGTTATGCCCATCCCCTCGGTAGAAACCAGGGCAAATAACAATATACAGCAAAATGAGGCATACCGGTAAGCTGAAAAAATTTAGTTATTAACAATTAATTTGCTTAAAAATGAGGATAAAACAATTAGCTGCTGTGTTGATGGCCCTGACGATAGGCGTTTTTAGCGACGTTTATGCGCAGGATATCAAAATCAATCCCGATTCGGCAGTCACGACCAACCATCAAGTGGTGATAAAAGGCCAGGCAGTCAAGTTCAGTGCCACCACGGGTATGCAGCCCGTATGGGACGCCGACGGAAAAGCCCGTGCCGGAATCTTTTATACGTATTATAAGCGGACGGACGTGTCCGAGCAGGATACGCGGCCCTTGGTCTTTTCCTTCAATGGTGGCCCCGGCGCCGGTGCGCTGTGGATGCGCCTTGGTTATACGGGTCCGCATCGCATTAAAATTGATGAAGAGGGCTTCCCGATCCAGCCTTACGGCGTTGAAGATAATCCCTACTCATTGCTGGATGTCGCCGATATTGTCTACATCGAGCCGGTCAATACCGGGTACTCAAGACCGGTGAACGGGGTGCCTGCCGACGAGTTCTTCGGCGTAAAAACGGATGTACAATACCTCGCCCAATGGATCACAACGTTTGTTTCTCGGAACAACCGGTGGATCTCGCCCAAGTACCTGGTAGGCGAAAGTTACGGAACTACCCGGGTCTCCGGCCTTTCCCTGGAGCTGCAAAGCCGCCATTGGATGTATATCAACGGGGTGGTGCTGGTTTCGCCTACCGGCCTGGGGGTTCGCCGCGATGGGCCGGTGGCCGATGCGAACCGATTGCCTTATTACGCGGCAACGGCGTGGTTCCATAAAAAGCTGCCGGCCGATCTGCAGCAAAAAGATCTGACGGATGTGCTGCCGGAAGTGGAGGCGTTTACCATCAATGAATTGATCCCGGCAATAGCCAAAGGTGGTTTTATCGACGCAAATGAACGAAAATCCGTTGCTGATCGGATGGCGCGTTACATGGGGATTTCAAGTGAAGTCATTCTTCAACATAATTTAGCCGTGCCCGCGCAGTTTTTCTGGAAAGAACTTTTGCGAAAAGAAGGGTATACCATCGGTCGCCTCGATTCGCGTTACTTAGGCATTGACCGGACAGTCGCTGGCGAGCGGCCGGATTATTCGCCGGAAAATACCACCTGGCAGCATATTTTTACACCGGCAAACAATTACTACTATACCAATTACCTGAACTATCACACCGATCTGGAATACTACGTGGCCGGCCATACCCGACCGTGGCCGCGTGAAGGAGCGGAAACGGAGACCGCGGGGGAAGATCTCCGGCAGGCGATGGCCATGAATCCGTTTATGCACCTGCTGGTGCAATCCGGATACTATGATGGGGCGTGCGATTATTTCAATGCGCAGTACAACATGTGGAACCTCGATCCCAGCGGTAAGCTGAAAGAACGCATGCACTGGAAAGGGTATCGCAGTGGACACATGATGTACCTGCGGCACGAAGATTTAATCACTTCCAATGAAGATTTGCGTGATTTCATCAGGCAGACGATTCCTGCCGAGGGTGTCCCTGCAAAATATACGGTTAACTGAGTAAACACTTCGTTATGAAGAAACTTGTTTTTATCCTGCTGCTTTTTACTTGTATCTGTAAAGCGCAGGACATGTCGTTCAATCCAGACTCGGCCGTAACGACTTCCCATCAGGTGACCATCAACGGACAAACCGTCAAGTTTAACGCGGTGACGGGCATGCAGCCGGTATGGGATGAAGCCGGAAAGGTCATCGCCGGGGTTTTTTATACGTATTATTACCGCACGGATGTCGCCGATCAGGCGACCCGGCCTATTGCTTTTTCCTTCAACGGAGGCCCGGGCGCCGGCGCGCTGTGGATGCGTTTGGGCTATACCGGTCCGCACCGTGTGCGGATTGATGACGAAGGCTATCCCATCCAGCCCTATGGCGTAGAAGACAATCCGTATTCGTTATTGGATGTGACCGATCTGGTATACGTGGAGCCGGTTAATACCGGATATTCCCGTCCGGTCGGCGATGCGCCGCTTGAACAGTTTCTGGGTATCAACAATGACCTGCGGTACCTGGGCAACTGGCTGTCTACCTTCGTGAGCCGTCAGAACCGGTGGACGTCCCCCAAATACCTTATCGGCGAAAGCTATGGAACATACCGGGTATCCGGACTCGCGCTGGAACTGCAAAACAGGCACTGGATGTATGTCAATGGTGTGGTATTGGTCTCTCCCGGTACACTGGGGTTCTGGCGGTATGGCCCCGTGGGCGACGCCAATTTGCTGCCCTATTACGCAGCCACTGCCTGGTACCATAAGAAACTGCCGGCAGATTTGCAGCAGAAGGATTTGGAAGAAGTGCTCCCCGAAGTGGAAGCCTATACCGTGGATTCGCTGATACCTGCCCTTGTGCGGGGCGGTTACCTGGATGAAGGAAAGAAGCAGGTTATCGCCCGTCAAATGTCGCGGTATATGGGCATTTCGGAAACGGCTATTTTGCAGCACAACCTGGTGGTACCCATGTCCTTTTTCTGGAAGGAGTTATTACGTGCGGAGGGGTATTCCATCGGGAGGCTGGATTCGAGGTACCTGGGTATCGACCGGAAGGTCGCAGGCGAAAGGCCCGATTATGCAGCTGAAAATACGTCGTGGCAGCACACCTTTACCCCGGCAAACAACTATTACATCAAAAATTACCTCAAGTACGACACCGATCTGGAATATTACGTAGCTGGCCATGCTTCCTGGAACCGGTTTGCTCTGGAAAATAAAACCGGCGAGAGCCTGCGGCAGGCCATGGCCATGAATCCGTTTTTGCATGTGCTGGTCCAATCGGGATATTATGACGGGGCCACGGATTATTTCAATGCGCAATACAACCTCTGGCAGATGGACCAAAGCGGTAAGCTGAAATCCCGGATGGATTGGAAGGGCTACCGCAGCGGCCATATGATGTATTTGCGGAAGGACGATCTGAAAACAGCCAATGATGACCTCCGTGCGTTTATTGCAAAGACCTTGCCCGGCGAAGGGGTGCCGGCAAAATACAGTGTGGAGTAACTTAACAACGATGCTATGAAGCGTATATGGATAGTAACCGTCGCCTGTTGCTTGTTTTGTGTCGGCTTGAGCAGTGGGGCACATGCCCAGGGCCGGGTGGCCGGGGCGCCGGAAAGAGCCGAGGGAGAGGGTCCGTGGGACCAACTGATTATCCGCGGTGTCACTTTGATAAACAGTACGCTCTCGCCACCTATCGGCCCTGTGGATATTGTGGTGGAAGGCAATCGGATCGTTGATGTAGTGACCGTGGGGTATCCCGGGGTACCGGTAAACGAGTCTCGCCGGCCGAAGCTCCGTGAAGGCGGTAAAGAACTGGATGCGACGGGCATGTACCTGATGCCTGGTTTCGTAGACACACACGCCCATATCGGTGGATCGCAGGCTGCTTCGGCAGAATACGTCTTTAAGTTGTGGATGGCGCATGGTGTCACGACGATCGCTGATCCGGGATGCGGCAACGGCCTGGACTGGGTATTGGACCAACGGGAGAAAAGTGCGGCAAATACCATCACGGCACCCCGCATCAAGGCTTATGCCCGGTTTGGGCAAGGCTCCAGCACCCCGATCAGTACGGAAGAACAGGCGATTGCCTGGGTTCGTGCAAATAAGGATAAAGGTGCGGACGGCATCAAGTTTTTCGGAGCCGAACCGCACATCATGGACGCGGCCATCCGGGAAAACAAACGGCTCGGATTGCGATCGAAGACCCATCACGCACAGGTATATGTGGGGCGGTGGAATGCATTGAACAGCGCGCGGGCGGGGCTTACGTCGCTCGAACACTGGTACGGTCTGCCGGAGGCTATGTTTACCGACCGTACGGTGCAGGACTATTCGCTGTCATATAATTACCAGAATGAGCAGGATCGCTTCGGTGAGGCGGGACAATTGTGGGAACAGGCGGCCGAGCCTTATTCCGAAAAGTGGAACCAGGTAATGGATGAACTGATTGAACTGGATTTTACGCTGTCGCCCACGCTGGTCATTTACGAAGCCAGCAGGGATCTGATGCGGGCCAGACGGTCGGAATGGCATGAGGACTATACGTTGCCATCGCTGTGGGAGTTTTACAAACCCAACCGGGTTTCACACGGCTCCTATTGGTTCAGCTGGGGGACTGAGCAAGAACTGAAATGGAAGCGGAACTATCAGTTGTGGATGAAGTTTGTGAATGAGTACAAGAACCGGGGTGGGAGGGTGACCGTGGGTACGGATGCCGGATTTATCTACGCGTTGTACGGATTTGCGTACCCGCGGGAAATGGAGTTGCTCAGGGAGGCAGGTTTCCATCCGCTGGAAGTGATAAAAGCGGCCACGCTGAATGGCGCTGAATCGTTGGGCATGGATAAGGAAATCGGCAGTGTGGAAATCGGTAAGCTTGCGGATTTTGTGATTGTGGACCAGAACCCGCTTGAAAACCTGCAGGTATTGTATGGCACGGGAGCCATACGCGTAACGGAAGAAAACGAGGTGGTTCGCGTAGGCGGGGTGAAGTATACCGTAAAAGACGGGATCGTTTACGATGCCAAAAAATTGCTGGAAGATGTGCGTAAACTGGTTGCGGAAGAAAAGGCCAAAACGAATTATGAAATCCTTCAACCAGGCATCTATCATCATTCGGTATTCAAATAGGATTACAAATAACTATTCCTGAAAGGAAAGAATCCATCATTAACGCTTTATGTCGGCCGGGGTACCCGTAGCAGCAGGCTTGCTCCGGCCGCATGAAGTTGTTTTTCAAATTGTTTGTTATGATTAGTCAAGACGTGCAGGGCCCCGCTTTTGATAATACAGAAATCGCTTTCCGGCATAAAGATCTGCCGGCATTGAAAAAAGCGTATCGGCTTTTTAAATTGATGTCTTACCGATGGCCGCTGGTACTGGGACTTCCCCTGTTGGATGTTGCACTAAGGCTGCGGTTACCGGTGGATGGCTTGGTTCGCCGAACGATATTCGATCATTTTTGCGGAGGAGAGTCTATCGAAAAATGCAGCGTTGCCATTACCCAATTGGGCTGGCTGGGGGTGGGGACAATTTTGGATTATTCAGTGGAAAGCGGAGATAGCGATGTGGATTTCGACCGGACGGGTGCGGAGATTCAGGCTACCATCCGCTACGCTGCCGGTAATCCGCTTGTCCCATTTGCTGTGGTAAAGCTGACGGGATTAGGTAGCTTCCGTTTATTGGAAAAGGTAAGCGCGAAGCAGTCGCTGACGAAATCGGAAACGGAGGCTTTTGGAAAATTGAAAAATAGATTCTTTAGCATTTGTGAAGCCGCCAGCCGTTACAATGTTTCGTTGTTGATTGACGCGGAGCATTCCTGGATTCAGGATACTGTTGATGCACTGGCCCTTGAAGCGATGAAACTGCATAACCACACCCGTCCGTTGATTTATAATACGTACCAATTGTACCGTTCCGACAAACTGGCGTCATTGAAAACTGACTATGACCAATCTCGGAAAGACGGGTTTTATCTGGGTGCTAAAGTCGTGCGCGGAGCATATATGGAACTGGAACGGAGAAGGGCATCCCAACTTGGTTATCATTCGCCCATTCATGCCGATAAGGCGGGAGTGGACAAGGATTTCGATGAAGCGGTTTCTTTCTGCCTGGATCACATTAGCCATATCGGTTTGGTTTTAGGTACGCACAACGAGTCCAGTTGCAGCTTGGCGGCAATGAAGATGGCAACGCTGGGAATCCCGGCAAACCATCCTGGTGTGTATTTCTCACAGTTATTGGGCATGAGCGATCACATCAGCTTTAATCTCGCGCATACGAAGTTCAACGTAGCTAAATATATGCCCTACGGCCCGGTGAAGCATGTGATGCCTTATCTTTTGCGCAGGGCGCAGGAAAACGCTGCGGTGGCTGGGCAAAGTGGCCGTGAGCTTTCGTTGTTGAAGCAGGAGATCCGCCGCAGGAAGAATACAACTGCTGCCATAACGGATGAAAAAGAGCCAATTTCGTAGTGTTTTTTGAAAGTTCTTGTGTTTTATTGAAGGTTCTTCTTAATATTGGGTATTCTTGAATGGATACACTAAAACACGAAGAGACGATGAAGATAACGATATTGGACGGATACCCGTTGAATCCCGGCGATCTGAGTTGGGAATACCTGGAGAAATACGGCGATCTCACGATACACGAACGGACGAAGGTGGCTGAAATCGCCGAACGGGCTGCGGGTGCCACAGCGGTTTTAACCAACAAGGTGCCGCTGGATGCTGATGTGTTGAAGCAATTGCCCGATCTGAAGTATATCGGTGTGCTGGCTACCGGCTATAACATTATCGATATCACGTATGCCAAGCAACACGGAATTGTAGTAACCAACGTACCGGGCTACAGCACCCAATCGGTGGCACAGCTGACGTTTGCCCTTCTGTTGGAGCTTTGTCACCATGTGCAACGGCATAGCGATCGGGTAAAAGAAGGCAAATGGTCACAGTCGCCCGATTTCAGCTTTTGGGATTACCCACTGATGGAGCTTGCAGGGAAAACCATGGGCATCATTGGCTTTGGCGACATCGGTAGGCAGGTCGCGGATATCGCATCAGCATTCGGCATGCAGGTGGTGGCCCAAAGCCGCACGGAAACCGATCAATCTCACCGTAGCAATTTCCGGTGGGTAGGGCTGGATGAACTGCTGGAACAGGCGGACGTGGTAAGCCTTCATTGTCCGCTGACACCACAAACGCAGGGACTGATCAATACGGATACGCTGGCAAAAATGAAACCCAGCGCTTTTTTGCTAAATACCTCCCGCGGACCGTTGGTGGAAGAGGAGAGCCTTGCCGTTGCCTTGAATGCCGGTAAGCTGGCCGGGGCCGGGGTGGATGTATTGGCAATGGAGCCGCCGCGCGCGGACAATCCGTTGATTGCCGCGAAAAACTGCCTGGTAACGCCACATATTGCCTGGGCGACTAAAGAAGCCAGGGCCCGGTTGATGGGTACCGTTGAGGAAAACCTGAAGGCTTTCCTGGCCGGCCAACCCGTTAATGTGGTTAATCCCTAGTTATGCATATCCTCATCGCTCCGAATGCTTTTAAACACGCAGTTGATGCTGCCACGGCGGCGCAGGCTATTGAGCGTGGGTTGCTGACGAGCCACCTATCTTGTACATGCGAATGTTTTCCGATAGGCGACGGCGGCAATGGTACGTGTGAATTGATCGTTGATCGCCTGCGGGGCGAATCGGTTCACGTGCAGGTGGCGGATCCACTTGGTAGGCCGGTAACAGCTGCGTTTGGTTTGGTTGAAGGCGGGCAGACGGCCGTGATTGAAATGGCCGATGCCTCGGGACTGCATTTGCTGGCGCCGGAAGAACTGAATCCTTTGCATGCGCAATCGTACGGCACGGGCCAATTGATTAGCGCCGCGTTGGACAGGGGTGTCGGGAAAATCATCATTGGTATGGGCGGATCGGCTACCGTGGATGGCGGGAGCGGTATGCTCCGGGCGCTTGGTGTGCGTTTTTTGGATAATAACGGGAGAGAAATAACCGATTTACCGGTCGGCTTAGAAGCGTTGCATACGATAGATCTATCCAGTCTGGATAGACGGCTGCAGCAGGTGGAGGTGACGGTGCTCTGTGACGTAGACAATCCACTGCTTGGCGAAGCTGGTGCAGCACACGTATTCGGCCCGCAGAAAGGTGCATCTGCTGAACAGGCCAACCAGTTGGATAGTCTGTTGGGCCATTATGCTGCAGTGATACAAAGCACAACTGGAAAAGACATCGCTAAGCGCCGTTCGGGCGGCGTGGCCGGGGGAGCCAGTGCGGGGTTGGCCGGCGTATTGGGGGCGAAGCTGGTCAATGGTATCGACTATTTCCTGGATATGACCGAATTTGATACGGCATTGTCACGAAGCCACCTCGTAATTACGGGCGAGGGCAGTATTGATAACCAAACCTTACAAGGAAAAGGCCCGTATGGCGTGGCCAGCCGGGCCAAACGGGTGGGGCTACCTGTGGTTGGCCTGGCGGGGAAGATACCTGTTGAGGTAAGCAACGAACTTGCTGCCTATTTCGATACGTTGTTGGCCATAGGCAATGGGCCCGCAGCGCTGGACGATGCGTTGGCGGATACCGCGGATAACCTGGCCCGGACAGCACAACAGCTGGGAAACCTGCTTGCGGTTTTATAGCAATTTTTTATGTTTGTGAGGTAAAATCCATTGAAGTTGCCAATTAAATACCATTAAAATGAAAAAAAACCAATTGTCCCTGTTTCTCGCATGCGTTATCTGTTTTTTTGCTATGGGCAGCCATGCCCAGGAAACACAATACGAGCCGCCGGCGTTAAGTAATCCGGATTCCTGGTCGCTGGTCTTGCTGCCCGACCCCCAGAGCTATGTGAAATTTGAGCGCAATCAGGGCATCCTGGAGCTGATGACAGGCTGGATCAGCGAACAGATTGAACCGTTGAACATCGGCATGGTACTTTGTACGGGCGATTTGGTGGAGCACAACGATTGGCTGAATCCGAATGGCACACAAGGCAACCAACCGGGTAAACAGCAGTGGGAGGCCGTAGCGCGCGCTTTCGGCCGGCTTGACGGCAAAGTTCCTTATGTAGCAGGTACAGGAAACCACGATTACGGCGTGAAGAATATCGAGTACCGACGCACGAACTATAACCAGTATTTCCCGGTAGATAAAAATCCACAATCACAGAAGTTGCTCCGTGACGTAGGGATTGACAACGACGGTTACCCGTCGCTTACGAATGCAACCTATGAATTTACCTCGCCGCATGGGCGGCAGTTCCTGATCATGGTACTTGAATTTGCACCGCGCGACACCGTGCTCCGCTGGGCATTGGAGACGGTGAATCAGGAACGCTATGCCGGGCATACGGTAATCCTGCTCACCCATTCGTACCTCAATTCGGCGAGCGAGCACATAATAAAGGAAGGTTACCCGATTACGGATGGCAACTATGGTGCCGCGGTATGGGAAAAATTGGTGGAGCCATCGACGAATATACAACTGGTCATTAGCGGTCATATTGGCGATCCGGACAATGTGTTGGGCCATATCGGTTTTCGCACAGATACGAATGCCGGCGGGAAAACGGTGAACCAGATGGTGTTTAACGCCCAAGCGTTAGGCGGCGGCTGGCACGGCAATGGCGGCGACGGCTGGTTGCGTTACCTGGAGTTCATGCCCGATGGCCAAACGGTGAAAGTGAGGACGTTTTCGCCGCTTTTCGCCATATCGCCCGCCACGCAGTACCTGGCGTGGCGCACAGACGATTATGACGAATTTTCGTTTGAACTGGATTAACGGATCTTTAATCCCTCAATTTCTCAGCGCCTTCCTTAATTTCTTCCACCACGCCTGGATCCAGCAGGGTGGTGATATCGCCCAGATTGGACGTATCACCCTCGGCTATTTTCCGAAGGATGCGCCGCATGATTTTACCGGAGCGGGTTTTTGGCAGGCCGCTGACAAACTGGATTTTGTCCGGCTTGGCAATGGCACCGATAATACGGCTTACGGTTTGGTTGATGTCTTGCCGGGTCAGGTTTTCGTCTACGTGATGGCCCGAAGCGATAACGTATGCGTAAATGCCCTGACCTTTGACTGGATGGGGGTAACCCACGATAGCCGACTCGACCACATCGCTGTGCATGTTGATGGCGTTTTCCAGCTCGGCCGTGCCGATGCGGTGGCCCGATACGTTCAATACATCATCCACGCGCCCGGTAATGCGGTAATAGCCATCTTCGTTGCGCAAGCACCCATCGCCCGTAAAGTACATGTTTTCATAGGTCGAAAAATACGTTTGCCGGCAACGGTCATGGTCGCCGTACGTGGTGCGGATCATGCCCGGCCAGGGGAACCTGATGCATAGGTTGCCGCTCACGCCGTTGCCTTCCAGTTCCTTCCCGTTTTCATCAACGAGCACCGGTTGGATACCGGGGAGCGGTAGCATGGCGAAACTGGGGATGGTAGGGGTGATGCCGGCAATGGGCGAGATAAGAATACCGCCATTCTCGGTTTGCCACCAGGTATCCACAATCGGCGCCTTTCCCTTGCCGATTTTTTCATTGTACCAATTCCACGCTTCTTCATTGATGGGTTCGCCCACACTGCCGAGTTTATGGATGCTACTGAGGTCTTTCCCGTCCACATACTCGTCGCCCGCAGCCATCAGCGAGCGGATGGCCGTGGGAGCCGTATACAGGATATTTACCCGATGCTTCTCAACGATATCCCAGAAACGGCCGGCATCCGGCCACGTTGGAATACCTTCGAACATCAGTGATGTAGCGCCTTGCGAGAGCGGACCGTAAATAATATAGGAATGCCCCGTAATCCAGCCGATGTCGGCCGTACAGAAATAGACTTCATCGGGTTGGTATTGGAATACGTTGGCAAACGTATAACCGGTATAGACCATATACCCGCCACACGTATGTACCACGCCCTTCGGTTTGCCCGTGGAACCCGATGTGTAGAGGATGAACAGCATGTCTTCCGCATCCATTTCTTCAGCAGGACAAGCCGGGTTGCCCTGGGTTTCTACTTTTGTAATTTCATCTTCCCACCATACGTCGCGGCCTTTGATCATGGACACTGGTGTGCGGGTCCGGGTTAGTACAATCACACGGTCCACCGTTTTGCATTGTACCAGCGCATCATCTACGATATTCTTTAACTCGATGGTTTTTGTGCCCCGGAATCCGCCATCGGAAGTGATGACCAGCTTGCAACCGGTGTCATTGATGCGGTCGGCGATAGATTGCGCCGAAAACCCACCGAAAACAACCGAATGGATGGCCCCGATACGGGCACAAGCCAACACTGCAATAACCAGTTCGGGTACCATCGGGAGGTAAATACATATCCGGTCGCCCTTACGTACGCCGTTATTTTTCAATACGTTTGCGAATTGCTCTACTTTTTCAAGTAGTTGCTTATAGGTAAGCACCCGATGTGCTTCATTGGGATCGTTAGGCTCCCAGACAATCGCTGGCTTATCACCTAGTTGATAAATATGCCGATCCAGGCAATTCTCCGTGATGTTGAGTTTCGCACCTTCAAACCATCGTATGTCAGGCTCCTTGAAATTCCAGGTTAATACATTATTCCATTTACGGCGCCAATAGAAGTGATCGGCGATTTCCGCCCAGAATTCCTCAGGTTTTTCTACGCTTTCCTGATAAACCTTTTGATACTCCTCAAATGACTTGATTTGCAAATTCATATTTAGTTTAACTTTTTTGTGTTATTTTGTCGAACAATAAATCGGCCTATTTGGTGTATAGAACGGGCTAATTTACGTACTTTTTGCAAAAAAGCGAATTTTCCGCACGTGCTGCCGAATTACAAACGAAGGTTTCTGGACACATTGCTCTTCAGTAATGTATTTATTGCTTGCTGTGCCGTTGCGCAGGGAGGTATGACGTATCTTTTGCTTTCGTTGCCGATAGATAATACGGTGCTGGCTATCCTCGGGTGCGCAACGCTTGCGTTGTACAACTTTAGCATGATTCTGGCGAAACCGCAACACCCCGAAAGTTCGCCGTTCAGGCGGGTGCGATGGGTATTCAGGCATGAGCGGTCGCTCTGGATGTGGACCGGGGCAGCGCTGATTACCGCATTTTTGCTTGGTTTGCAGCTGCACATGCCATCGTTTATATTGCTGGGGGTAATGGGAGTTATGGGCGTAGCTTACAACCTGCCTATTGTGCGGGTGGCCGGTGAACGGCGACGGGCAGGACTGCGGCAGATTACCGGATTGAAGTTGTTCTACATTGGCCTGGTGTGGGTGATGAGTAGCGTGTTGCTTCCGGTAGCGGAAGCATATCACGATAATATCACTATTTTATGGCCGCATGTATGGCAGTTGATGGCATGGGTGTTCCTTTTCGTGGTGGCCATTACCATCCCGTTTGATATCCGCGATATCTATCAGGATCGGTATTATGGGTTGAAAACCATTCCAGTGTTGGTGGGTGAGCGTAGGGCATTGGTACTATCTACGGCATTGTTGACGGCGCAGATGGGTTGGGTTTGGTTTAGTGATTACCCGTTAGACATCCGATTGGCGTTAGTTACCGCGTCAGGGCTATGCCTGTCCTTTATTTTAGTCCCACCAATCAAGAAGAATGAATATTACTATTTTCTGTTCCTCGATGGCACCATGTTATTGCAGTTTGTCGCCGTATGGTTGGTGTTACGTTGTTGAGTCTTCTCCTGTGAGGTGGGCGATGACCTTCTGAACGAGTACATCCGCTATTTTAAAATAGCTTTCTACGCTCCATCCCGCCACATGGGGGCTGCACATCACCCGGTCGTGCGCCAACAGGGGTTCGTACCAGGGCTGATCGGCCAGTGCCGGAAATTTTTCAACAGGCAACACGTCGAATGCTGCGCCTAGTATCCGCCCTTGATCGAGGGCATTTAACACGGCGGCGATATCTACGATTTCGCCACGGGCGCCGTTCAGGAAGAATATGGGTTTGCGGAAGCGGGCCAGGTATGCCGCATCGACCATGCCGCGCGATACTGTGGTTAGTGGGATGTGCAGGCTGACCACATCGGCTTGTGCTGTTACTTCGTCCATAGTGGCTTCTGTAGCGTACCGATCGCTGAACCCGGTCTTGTATTTATCGTATGCAACCACCTTCACGTCGAAGCCCGCCAACTTGCGGGCCATGGCCCCCCCGTTATTGCCATAGCCGATGAGAGCCACGGTGCGTCCTGCCAGTTCCAACCCTCGGTTCTCCTCACGTCGCCATAAGCCATCCTTGATTTCGGCGTGGCCACGGTACAGGTTATTCATCAGTCCCAGTAGCATGCCCACCATGTGCTCGCCCACGGCATTGCGGTTCCCTTCGGGGGCATTGAGGAGGATAATCCCTTTTTGCTGCGCATAGGCCTCATCGATGTTGTCCATACCGGCGCCCCCCCGTGCGATAAACGTAAGCTGCGGCGCTGCATCCATGAATGCTGCATCGACCCTGAACTTGGAGCGGATCACCAAACCAGTATATTGGTGTATAATTTGCAATACCTCATCTTTATTGATAGCAGGCAGGTAATCAAACGCGATGTTTTTTTCATTGAGCTTTTCCGCAAAAACGGGGTGTATGTCGTCCACAATAAGTAGCCGGGTAGCGAGGTCAGTCATATTCGTTGAGCTATGTCGTTGGTTAATGTGATGAAATCGGTCACGGCGAGCCGTTCCGCACGCAGGTCGTAGAATGGGTTCATGCCCATTTTTTCTTTCGGGATAACGCCCGACAGGGCATTTCGCAGCGTTTTGCGCCGTTGGTTGAAAGCCGCTTTCACGATACGCCAAAATAGGCTTTCATCGCAGCCCAATACCGCTTCGCGTTTGCGCGTGAGTCGGATAACCCCAGAAAGCACTTTGGGAGGTGGTACAAATGCGCCAGCCTTGACCGTAAAGAGGTATTCGACTTCATAATAGGCTTGTACCAATACGCTGAGGATGCCGTATTCCTTGCCGCCTGGCTGGGCGGCACAACGTTCGGCAACTTCTTTCTGAAACATGCCCACTACTTCAACTACGCGATGGCGCTCTTCCAATACCTTGAACAGGATCTGGGAGGATATATTGTAAGGAAAATTGCCAATAATGGCCAACTTGCCGGTGACATACGTATTGAAATCCATCGCCAGGAAATCACCGTGGATAAGCCTGTTCCCAAGCCCGGGGTATCGATCATGCAGGAACCGTATGGATTCCTCGTCAATATCGACGAGGAAGGTCTTGTAACCCTTTTCATTCAGTAACTGGTCCGAAAGGATGCCCATCCCCGGCCCCACCTCCAATACCGTATCATACCCCAGTTGCGGGCGGAGGGCGGCTACAATCCTGGCGGCGGTATGTTTATCCGTTAGGAAATGCTGCCCCAGGTGTTTTTTTGCGCGGACGCTACTCATGGATGTGTTGGATTGCTGTAAGCCGAGCAAAAGTAACCTTTTTTTGTAACTTTACGGATTGCACCCTAAAATTCCTACTTTTCCGCTATAGAAATCGCTTCTCAGCGGCAGCGGAGAGATTAATAAAGTTGCTTTTTTTCTGTGTGCAATTATAATTGCATATAAAAGCAACTTTATCTAAGTTTGGTAGCCAAAGAACACATTGGATATGAGTGATAAACTGAAAATAGGGATATCGATAGGTGACGTAAATGGCATCGGGCTCGAAGTAATCATTAAGGCGTTGATGGACAGCAGGGTACTGGAGTATTTCACCCCCGTTGTTTACGGAAGTACGAAAGTTGCTTCGTTCCACCGGAAAGCGTTGGGGATTAACGATTTTAGTTTCAATGTGATTAATGAGGCGCAGCAAGCCCACCTCAAGCGTGCCAATATGATCAATTGTTGGCAGGACGACGTAAAGATTACGCTGGGTGAGGAAAATGAGATAGGGGGCAAATACGCATTTCTGTCATTGAAGCGGGCGGTAGACGATTTGGTGAGCGGCGAAATCGATGCGCTGGTTACTGCGCCAATCAATAAACATAATATTCAACGGGAGGAATTTGATTTTCCTGGTCATACGGAGTACCTGCAAGCAAAGACAGAAAGCCGCGACGCCCTCATGTTTATGATTAGTGAGGAGTTGCGGGTGGGGGTGGTCACGGGCCACATTCCGGTGAAAGACATCGCTCCGAATATTTCGACCGAAGCCATTGTATCCAAATTAACATTAATGGATGCCAGCCTGAAGCGCGACTTCTGGGTACGGAAACCGAAAATAGCGGTGCTGGGACTAAATCCGCATGCCGGAGACAATGGGCTTATAGGTAAGGAAGACGAAGCGATCATCGCTCCGGCTATTGCCGAGGCTAAATCTAACGGAGTTTTTTGTTTTGGACCCTATCCTGCCGACGGTTTCTTTGCTTCAGAGACCTATACAAAATTTGATGCGGTACTGGCGATGTACCACGACCAAGGTCTAATACCGTTTAAACATATTGCTGCGCGTAGCGGCGTCAACTTCACTGCCGGGCTCCCGGTAGTGCGCACCTCGCCCGATCATGGTACAGGTTACGACATAGCCGGCAAAAATGTTGCGTCAGAAATGTCATTTCGGGAAGCGTTATTTGCTGCAGTCCATATCGTCGCTCGTCGGCGCGAACAAGATGTGCTTTTGTCAAATCCATTGGTGTCCAGGCGCTTGTCGCGCGACCGGGATTAATCCCTCTTTGGGGCACTGGATTATCCGATGAATATGTATTTTTGCGGTCGAAATACAAATTACCGATGCCCGAAACAATAATGAGTGAATATCTCGACCTTCCAATATTCTCACTGCTCAGCGATGTGGCCAGTGAATCAAAGGTGGAGGGTTTCGTAGTTGGGGGGTACGTAAGGGACCGCATTATGGGGCGTGATTTCAAGAATGATATCGATGTGGTGGTAGTGGGCAGCGGCATCGATTTCGCTACGCGTGTAGGTAACCGGTTGGGCGTAAAAGTAGCCGTATACAAGAACTTCGGAACCGCGTCGCTTCGTTATGACGAGATGCAGCTCGAATTTGTGGGCGCACGGAAAGAGTCGTACCGGGCGGACTCCCGCAAGCCCATTGTTGAAGACGGGACGATCGTGGATGACCAGCACCGGCGCGATTTTACCATCAACGCGATGGCGTTATCGCTCAATAAAGCGGAATTCGGAAGGTTACTCGATCCGTTTGACGGTCGCACAGCTATCCAACATCGTATCATCCGGACACCACTGGACCCCAATGAAACTTTTTCGGACGATCCGCTAAGGATGCTGCGGGCTATACGCTTTGCCACGCAGCTGAACTTCAAAATTGATATGCTGGCCCTCAAGGCGATAGCGACAAACAAGGAACGGATTAAAATTATTTCACGGGAGCGGATTATCGATGAACTGAACAAGATAGTGTTGGCCGCCAGACCCTCGATAGGTTTCAAGTACCTATTTGATGTGGGACTGCTGCAACTCATTTTCCCGGCTATGGCCAACCTCTACGGTGTGGAGGTGATTAACGGAAAGGGACATAAGGATAATTTCTACCATACGCTGGAGGTATTGGATAATGTGGCTGAACTTGGTGGCGACTTGTGGCTGCGATGGGCCGCAATTATGCACGACATTGCAAAGCCTGCCACCAAACGCTTCGATAAACGGCACGGATGGACCTTCCATGGGCATGAGGATCGGGGTGCGCGTATGGTGCCTAAGCTCTTTGCAGAACTGAAGCTGCCGCTCAACGATAAGATGCGGTTTGTGCAGAAACTGGTTGCCTTACACCTCCGGCCTATTGTACTGGCGCAAGATGCGGTAACCGACTCGGCTGTTAGACGACTGCTGTTTGAGGCGGGAGATGATATCGATAGCCTGATGCTGTTATGCCATGCGGACGTTACGACGAAGAACGACTATAAAAAGAAAAAATACCGGCAGAATTTCGACCTTGTAAAGCAGAAACTGAAGGATGTCGAAGAGCGGGATCAGATCCGCAACTGGCAACCCCCGGTGAGCGGACAGGATGTGATGGATGCGTTTGGGCTAGCCCCGGGAAAAATGGTCGGCATAATCAAGAGTGCCATCCGCGAAGCGATACTGGAAGGCGACATTCCGAATAGCAGGGAAGAAGCATATCGTTTCATGCTGGATAAAGGCCGGGAATTGGGACTGGAACCAACGCGATGATATTGCAGATAAAAGGAATTTATCTAAGTTTGCATAAATTCACGTAAAACAAACGAGAGGGAAATGTTATGGCTATTTATCGTTTTAGAATTTCGTTCGAAGATTATGATGACGTAATCCGCGAAATCGATATACTGCCCAAGCAAACTTTTTTAGATCTGCACCAGGCACTGCATGCTGCCACGGGCTATCAGGTGGAGCTGCCATCATCGTTTTATGTGAGTAATGACCGATGGAAAAAAGGAGCCGAGATTGCCTATATGCCCAATGCACAAAAAAAGAGTCAAGGTGTGGCGCTGATGGAAGAATCGAAATTAAACCGGTTTATTGACGATCCCCACCAAAAGTTCTATTATGTATATAATTTTGAGCGTCCACTCGATTTTCACGTGCAGCTGATTAAGATACTGAAAGAGGAGGAAGGCAAGAACTATCCGGTGTTGTTCAAGAGTATTGGACAGGTGCCTAAATTACCCGGAGCCAAGGTGGTGGCGGACGACGCAGCTACGAAGAAGGAAGACGACGAATACGATTTTCTAGGAGAAACCGAATACGGCATCAACGAGGAGGAAGATTTGGACATGCTGGACGAAGAAGAACAGTCGGAGAGCGGAAAAGAAGAAGGAAGCGACGGGTACGGGGAAGACTATTGATGGCCCCAGCAAAGACACTGATCTGTGTGGTCGGTCCAACTGCTGTAGGAAAGACGGTAGCGGGTATACGGCTTGCCCGGCATTTCCAGACCGCCATACTTTCGGCGGATTCCCGCCAGCTTTACTGCGAAATGACGATAGGCACTGCTAAGCCCAGCGACGAAGAGTTGGCCGCGGCTCCTCATTATTTTATCAATTCCCATCAGCTAACGGACGATTATTCAGCAGGAGACTTCGAGCGTGATGCGTTATCATCGCTGGCAGAACTATTTGTACATCATGATGTGGTAATTCTCGTTGGCGGCTCGGGACTGTTTGTCCGTGCCGTTTGCCAGGGGTTAGACGACTTACCAAAACCGCTGCCTGGTGTTCGTGATCGTTTGAATAACCTATATCGGCAGCAAGGGTTAGCTCCGCTCCAGGTCCTGCTGAAACAGGCAGATCCGGAATATTTCGACGAAATGGACAGCCAGAACCCCCAACGGGTCATCCGTGCACTCGAAGTGTATGAAAGCACGGGGATGCCGTTTTCTCATTTCAGGCGCGGAAAGGCGGCAGCGCGTTCATTTAATGTGTTGAGTTTAGGATTGGATACCGACAGGGAGCTGTTGTATCAGCGCATTAATTCCCGTGTGGATACCATGATGGCCGCAGGGCTGTTGAACGAGGTGAAGACGTTGATGCCATACCGCGAAAGGCCGCCATTGCAGACGGTGGGTTATGCCGAATTGTTTGAGTACCTCGATGGAAAGTGTACGTTAGAAAATGCCGTGGAAAAAATCAAGCAGCATACCCGGCGATATGCCAAGCGCCAACTCACGTGGTTCCGTAAAGACGAAACCACGGCATGGTTTGCGCCCGACGATGTTGACGGGATGATTACCTACGTTTCCTCACGGATTAGCCCACAATAACGTTCCACCCGAATTCATCATGGATGCGGCCGTATCGGAGGTCGTTGAGGTATTGCAACACCTTGTTTGAAAACTCGCGCTTTGCGGGGTCCGGTAACGTATATACCTTTCCGTCGAAGCCGATTTCGGAAATCGGGGTGAGTGTCGCTGCCGTACCGGCGGCAAAAGCTTCCGTAACGCTGCCGTTTTCGATGCCTTCTATGAGTTCCTGAACGGACACTTTGCGTTCTTCGGCCTGGTAACCCCAATGCCGTGCAATTTCGATGATAGAGCGGCGGGTGATGCCATGCAATATCGTTTCGGACGATGGCGTGATAATGGTGTCGCCCACGCGGAACAGTAGATTGGCAGTACCGGCCTCTTCGATGTACTTGTGTTCGTTCGCGTCAGTCCACATCAGCTGATCAAAACCTTCGGCCTGGGCCAGGCGTGTGGGGTGGAGTGACAACGCGTAGTTGCCTGCATTTTTCGAAAAGCCGACTCCGCCGGAGGCGGCGCGGGTGAAATGCGTTTCAATTTTGAGACGAAGCGGCTTATTGTAGTACGCACCCACCGGACCGGTGATAACGATAAACTTATACGAATCGGAGGGGTGTACACCTAAGGCGGCTTCTGTGGCAAACATGAATGGACGGATGTACAGTGAAGAACCCTCAAGCTGTGGCACCCAGTCACGATCGAGGTCGAGCAATGTCTTAATGCCACCAACGAACAACTCTTCGGGTAGCTCGGGCATTTCCAGTCGCGCGGCCGATTTATTGAATCGCTCACGGTTCTTGTCGGGCCGGAACGTACTCACGGTGCCGTCAGCGAACTTGTAGGCTTTCAAGCCTTCAAAAATGGACTGGCCATAATGAATGGCAGAGGTGGCCGGGCTCAACGATAGGTTACCATAGGGCACGATACTCGCCTCTTGCCAGCGGCCGTCGGCATAATCTGCCACCAACATGTGGTCTGAAAAGATTTGACCGAATTTAAGGTTATTAAAATCAACTTGCGGCAGTCTTGACTGTCGCGTTTGCTCCACCCGGATTGCTGTTGTTACTGCCTCGCTCATAACTACGTATTATTAGGGTGGCAAGTTAGGAAAAAAAGCGGATTGGAAGAAACGATTTCATTCCGCTCCGCTGGATGGATCATGCAGATTGGTCGTCTGTCGATGCATCCGGAGCATTCCGTTTAACCGATTCGATCCCCTTATCACGGCCGGAGGCGGATTCATACATTTCGCTCGACCCGATAATCTGTCCGTTCCCAGCTTTGAGGTTAAAGAAAAACTTGCCGTTTTTGGCTTCTTTCCGGTCATAACGGTTGTCGTCAGTACTGTTTTTCTTTACCGACTCAATGCCGTTAAGGCATGAAGCTTTGGCGGTATACCCTTCGCTTGTTAGGATTACTTCGCCGTTTCCGGCTTTCAGGTTGAACTGAAACTCCCCATTTTTACGTGTTGAAATCACAAATTTTCCCATGATTTTACTGATTTTGATTTATGATAAGTGAATTAATACGGATGTTCTGTAGGCTAATTTAAGGAACTGTATCTTAAATCAAAATAAAATTCGTTCTATTCGGCTATTCTAAAGTTGTTTCCGAACCAATACATGGTTGGGCTGTTCTGCTTTAATATTTCAGATCTTGACCATTCGAAAGGGCAACTACGTATATTGGACATTTTCTTGTCCGGCTTACTTTGGTGCTGGGAACTTTACGAATGTCGAACTTTTTGGAGGATTATGAAACTGTATTAAATGCCAAAAGTCTCTTCTATACATACATTTTTCTCTCAATTATACTATTAAAAAGTACATTTTTCTCCTATTTTTATAATGAATAAATACACTTTTCTCCAGTTTAAGTCATTTCCCGTGGTCTTTCCCAATTCCCGGCACGGAGGTCACCTTCATGCGGACGCAGGGGCGGCGGCAGAATTGGCAACAAATTCATCCTTGCTAAAAGTGAGAATACCAACAGTAGTGTGGGGCATTTGATAATGCGTTGTTTTGGCTTAACTTGATGAAGTTGGAACAATCGTGTGGACGATTGTATAGGAAAGACGGATAATTGCGTCGCTATTGAGGGATGTCGCGAATGGTACTTATATGATAAGTAGCCTGTATACAGGCAATACGTAGCACTATAGCAGGTACACTACGGGTACCTATCACCTACGGATGACGTACGGAACAGCGGTGTAAACCACAGCTTTGAAAGCGGGCGGCAACGTATCAATCCTACCGTGAAGCCAAAAGGCACCAAAGGGGACAATAGGGGACAAAACAGTACATTTACGTCATTTCGCGACATATGCGACAGGCGTGTCCGCCGGATTCCCGAACTTCGTGGATATATTCTTATGTGATGGCACAACAGGAAACATGATTAAGCTAAAAGGACGGGTCGGGGACCTCACCTTTTATGAAAACAACAAGGGGTACCAGGCGCGTTCGGCCAGGGGAGTGGATTCGGCACGCGTAAAAAAAGACCCTTCATTCGTACGGAGCCGCGAAAACGCGAACGAGTTTGGCCGGGCCGTACAGGCAGCAAAGCTCCTGCGTGGCGTGCTGCGGCCTTTATTGCTGTACAATACGGATGGTACCATGGTTAACCGCCTGAACAGCCGGATGGTGCGGGTGCTGAAATCGGATGGTTCGAATAGCCGTGGCGAACGGATGGTCCATCCGGAAAATACCGGCATGCTCCGATTATTCGACTTTAACCGCACCGCACCGCTGCACGAAACGTTGTTGGTCAGGTACGGCATGGAGGCAGACCTTTCGACCAGTACCGTGCAGCTGCACTTGCCGGCTTACTTTCCAAAACAGGCCGTGGTAGCTCCCAAGGAGGCCACGCACTTCCGGCTCACAGCCGCCGCGGTGGAGATAGATTTCACCGGGATGGGTGAACGAGGCTATCCGCCTTTAGCAATGCAAACCACCGCGTTGCTGCCGTTGACAGGGCAGATTCCGGCATCATCGTTGGTTTTAGCGATGGATGGCAGGGTGGACAGCGGGTCAGTGATTGTCATTCTCGGCTTGTCCTTTTTTGAGCAGTTCGGCGGCGAGTTGTACCCGCTTAAGTCCAAAGACGCAAGTCCGCTGGGCATTGTGGAAGTGCTTGCATAACTCAAAACCCCTCTATGGTAACCTCCATGTAGTGGTGCATGCTTAGATTGTGGGTGGTATTCGTGTACACCACACCAAAATAATATACGCCGTTTTCCCAGGCTTTGTTGCCGTTGATTGGATTGGGGCCCGGAGCATTATTGTCATTGGTGGCACCGATAGTTAGTTCCGGCCAGCGCTCATAGTCCTGAAGTTCGCTGTTATAGGGCGTATTCCAGAACGTGAATACTTCTTCCTCATCGCTGTGCTGATATACATCGAAAACGATAGCCTTAGAGAAATCGATGTCAACGACGGTTTCGGGAAGGTGATTCAGTCCCTTCTTGACGAGTAGGAGATACATCACCCCGTCATCTTTTACCTTCCGGATCTGGATATTGGAGTTAAGGACATCGCTTTTGGCAAATCGAACATGCTCGGGGTTTTCGAGCCTTCCATTCACATAGTAGGAATCGCCATTGCTGTTTCCGATGGACCAGAGATATAATTCAGGATTAACCGGCAGGTTTGCCGGGTCGATTAATTTGACTGCTTTCGTTTCTTCCAGTGCGGATCCGTTCCGGTCGTTTACGACGATGATAAAATTGTAATTGCCTTCCGGGGCGTCTTCGGGAATATCAAAGTGTTTGTGTACATTGGTGTTTTTCAAGCCCTGAAATTCGCCCCAGGTAATTTCAAACTCCCATTCCTGGGAATATGTTTCATCATTGCGCTGCTGTATCCTAACCTGTACCGTCTCAATCAGGTCGCCGGCCACCACGTCCATATCGAAATGAAAATCCCTTCCAATGACGCCTTCGCCGTTATTCCCGGTACCGATTTCCACATTTTCTATGGAGGGTTCAGGGGGCACCGGATTATCGTCCTTGTTACAGGATACTACGGCCGCACAGGTTATGAAACCCAGTACCAGGTATTTGATTTTTTTTGTCATGTTTTGCTGCATTTGTTTGTCTGTTTTTATGTAATTTACACTTATTAATAAAGCAATAAAGTTGCAAATGTAATGTATTAGCAACATAAAAGCAATTATGTTGCTTTTATGTTTTAAAAAAATAACGCTCCCAAAACTTTCCATTACTCCGGTAATCGACAGTTAAAAGGTATTAGTACAGGTATTATTTAAATAATGGCTTGATAAAGAAGAAAGTATAATGGTTGGAAAAGTGAAATAAATGGTATTCACAGTTCAAGTCTGACAATACGACTAGAAAAATATAACGTGCACGGGCAGGTATCGAACCTTGATGATAGCATCGATTTTGTTGTCAAATCCGCTCTGGAATTGCCTTTAAAGTGGGGTCCTGCGGATTATAACACTAGACAGCACATCCAGTTTTACGCTGCTCTCAAGGTATTAGTTACGGCAACAAAACAGATGAAAGTCGAACCGCAAGAATAAATTCGTTGTTTTTGTATATTGCTTATTTTTAGCAAATTATTACAAAATGAAAAGAGGCGACTAACTGTTGTTAATCACCTCTTTTTCGGTGGTAGAAGGAACTTTACAAATGTCGAACTTTTTAGCCGATCTTGAGGCTGTTTTGATTACGAAAGATTTTCTGATGGAATCCGGATTTAACTAATTAACTTAAGTTGCTACTTATATTTATTGGGTTTTGAATTTGCTATACTGATTTATTGAGTGCAGGAATCCCTTGAGATCTACAGCGTGTATGCTCCTGGGGGACATCACCTTTATTCCACTGAATGTGGTTCGATGCCTTTCCTCATTTGCTCTTTCAGATAGGCCATATCGGGTTCATCTTTGCGTTTGCTGTTGCTTTTGTGCTGTATACGCAGATGAACTGAATCGCTTTCAAGCAAATCATTCTCAACGCCCTAGTTTGTATAGGGTGAATCACTATAAATGCTGCTTTCGGTGGCAACGGTAAGCGGCAGCTTCTTCTTCGGGATAAGTGCGCTAATGATACGGAAAATACGGTGGTCAAAGAGGTATTTTTGCGTCCGGAATGACAACAAATAAGTGTTAAATGATCACGGAAACAGGGCGATTGCCTACGGATAACAATCGGGTATAAACCTTGTGGACGAAGCATCTTATTTTTGAATTACCAGCGAGGCTGTTGTTCCCTGTTGGTTTGCGTTGACATGCCGGTTAGTAAGAAAAATACCTACGTGAACAAAAAATGAAGATATGCTCGGTTTTCGCGCTGGCGCTGATGGGGGCGGGTGAGCTGATGGATAATCCGCCGGTTTACGGAAACGTCATTCGCATAACATCCGAAATGACGGCAATGCAGGAGGGTTGCTACCTCATCCACCTGGCGCTGAACAGGGGTGAACCCACCCCCGTCCTGTACAACGAAGTGGGAATCCCCGAAATGCTTTTCGATACCGCTTATCCGTTGCTGGATACGTTCGTGGTATTCACGCCCGGCACTGGCGACATGCTTTCGGTTCGTAGGATTATGCGGAAAGGCAAACGGGGCCGTGTGGAACGCACGCGGTTTACGGCAACCGGTCGACCGGAAATCCGTTTCCGGGAGCCATCGGCGCCAGATGCCCAGACGATGTGGGTATATGCCGAGGAGCGGTACGGCTCGGTATGCTGCCCGCGCGACCCCCGATGGGACCTCGCGCCCGTGCGGGGCGATTTGCTGGTACGGTATAACCAGCAGTTCAAGCGGGACGTCCGCGTAGACGGCGTCGTGCGCAGCATACAGGGGCGCGAAGGTGAGCATACGGATTACTATACGTTGGCCGGGCTCAGCCGTGCCGCGAAACTGCATTTTCTGTTGTATTATGACGCAGGGCTAGCCGAGGCGTGTGGTGCCGATACGGCATCGGTCAAACCACGGATACGCACCCCTTATCCGGTCGGGCACCCAGATGCGGCCATTCACACGAACCAACTGAAAAATTGATGATGCAGGTATTAGCAGGGATCGGGGTTGTTGTCGCAGGTGTCATGGTTATCGTGCTCGGCTTCCGCCTGTTACGCAAGCGGTTTTTTGGGCAGGTGCTGCTGGAGCTGCCGATCTCGGAAAAAGATACCGCCGCGGAGGTTGATATCGGGCGGGCCGGAGTATACGCGTTATGGATTCGTGGACGGCTATTTAAACAAACGCAGGTAGCGACACTGTGCCCGGTAATACAACGCAGCAACGACAATAAGGCAGTCCGGCTATGGCCGTCATTCATGCGCCCCACGATGAACGATGGGGTAACGGGTAGGGTGGAGCTGTATAGCTTCCGCCTGTCCACAGGCCGGTATACCGTTGTGCTTCCGGCCGGAAGAAGTTTTCGGCCCGGTTTTACCCTGCAACTCCGCAAGGGACAGGCTTTTTATTGGTTTCCCGCATCGGTTCTGCTGCTCCTGGTCGGTGCAGGGTTGTTGGTATGCGGAATTATTTTTGGATTTTTTATGGATTTACCGGTGTTCGCGAATCCTTCGCAAAATGGATAAATATACTAGAAACGTTATGGTTAAGAACTTAATAAGTTGGCTAGGGGCAGTCGGTATTGCCCATGTTGTTATGGCACAGCCCGTGCCGCAATTTGCCCACCTCGACTCCGCCACGGTTTACGTGCAGGGTGCGGAGCTGTTGCACCATGCACGTGTGCATGTAACGGAAGGAGCCAATGAGTTCCGCATCGCAGGCATTGCCCGCAACCTGGATGAGCAGTCGCTGCGCATCGACCTTCCGGATGGCGTGAGTTTGCTTTCCGTACAGCAGGTGGCTTCCGATGCGGATCAACCGCAGGTGTTTGACCATCCGGACTACCGGAAGCTGGCCGACCGCATCAAACAGGCCAAGCACCAGCTTGAAGACCTCCGCAACCGCCAGTTGGCCGAGGAGGGCACGCTGACCCTGCTCGATGAGAACCAGCAGCTGGCGGGAAAGCAGACCAACCCCAGCATCGACGAGCTGAAGCGGTATATTGCGTATTACAAGCAGGAGCGACTGGCCGCGCGGGGCCGCATCAGCGGGCTGAAGGCGGCGCAGCAGCGTACCCTGACCCAGCTGGACAGCCTGGAAAAAACACTCAACGCGGCAGGTGCCGCATTGGGAAACAACGGCGGCATGCTCGCCTTACAGCTATATGCCGAACGTCCGGCGGAAGCCTCCATCGCTATCCGCTACCTTACGCCTGAAGCGGGATGGTCGGCTTCCTACGACCTGCGGGTAGACGACATCAGTGCTCCCCTATCGCTGGTGTATAAAGCACAGGTGTGGCAGCAAACGGGTGTCGACTGGAAACAGGTGGCCCTCACCCTGGCCACGGGCGCACCGGCCAATCCGGGTACACTGCCGGCGTTCGACCCGTGGTATGTACACGTGTTGGCGCCGCAACCGGTCTATAACGAGGTAGCGCGCGCGACTATGGAAGTGGAAGAGATGGCGGTGGATGAGGCGGTATCGTCGGCCTCCAAGCGGAATGCTTACGCCGCCATGCCCATGCAGGTGCAGGAGGGCCAGCTGAACCTCCGCTTCCGGCCGTCCGTACCGTATAACGTGGCCGCCGACGGCCAGCCCCATGGAGTGGTATTGCAACAGGTAACCCACCCGGCGCATTACCAGTATTATGCTGCACCTAAATTCAGTAACAACGCCTTCCTGGTGGCTGAAATAACCGACTACCGGAAGCTGAATCTGCTGCCGGGCGGTGCCAACCTCGTGGTGGAAAACGCCTATGTGGGGCAAACCACGGTAAACCCCGTACAAACGGAAGATACCCTGCGCCTCAGCATGGGCCGCGACGAGCGTGTCGCTATCAGCCGCCTGCGGGTAGACGAGCACCGGGCCAGCCAATGGATCGGCAACCAGCAATCGCAGACGTTTACCTATGCGATTACCGTACGGAATAACAAGTCGGCACCCATCGCACTTACTCTCGAAGAACCGTATCCGCTTTCGGCGGACGATAAGATACGCGTCAAGCTGCTGGAAACCGGTGGCGGGGAAAACGACAGGGAACGGGGCCGGCTGAAATGGAAGATGGCGTTGGCACCCGGCGAATCGAAAACAGTGCGCGTGGGCTATGAAGTGCGCTATCCGAAGGGAACTCAAGTGAATTTGTGATGAATAACGAGAAACGGATAGACCGGCTGACGAAGCAATTTCCCATCCTGGCGCGTGTACCGCGCAACGACCGGCTGGCGGTACACCGCCAGGCTGTGCGCAGCCCCTGGGTATGGATTGTGTTGGTGGGTATGATGGGGGGCTGGCTCTATTTGTTCGCCGATGACATCATGCCCAGGAGTATTACCAGCTGGCGCACGAAAAGGACGACCGCGAAGCAACGCTTTACCTGGCCAATACCAGCCTGAAAGACCAGCGGTACAGTGATGTGGTTACCTACCTGAAGCCGTTGGTTGATGCGGGCGATACCACCCAGGTTTACCCACTGGGGCGGGCGTATGTCGAATTGGGACAATATGACAAGGCGGTTGCTTGCCTGTCGAAAAACAAAGACAACGTCTATGTAAAAGATATCCTCGGAACGGCTTATTATGAGTTGGGCGAATTGGACCAGGCAGAAGCCGTTTGGCGGTCGGCCGTGTATGACCACCGTTCCGGTGCGGTGAATTCCTATAACAAGCTGCTCGAATTTTACCGCGAGCAGGGCAGGACAGCCGATTATGAGGCATTGGAAGGGGCGTATTGATGGCGGGGTCGGGGTCAGTCCCCGCTAATTTCAATATCTGCCACAACAGGCTCCGACTTTTCGGTCTTCACCAGTTGCAGCCGGTTGTCGTGGAAGGAAAAATAGTCTTTGGCGTGCCACGTCCAGCGCTTGCCGCGCTGGGTATTGATGCCGGTTACGGCATACGCCACAATAATTTCATTTCCGGCAACGGTGACGTCAATATGGTCGAACATTTCCTGCGCGGTGGCGCCATCGGGGATGGTCGGGCAGTTTTCCAGTTTTTTCAGCGCCGTGCTGTCGCCGCGGAACCAGTGACGCAGGAAGCCAAGGTGGGTGCCGGAGCATTGATAGCCAAGGTTCAGCGCGGTGAGTATCCTGCATTTCAGGTTGCTGCGGGTGGGCGTTGCTTTGCCGTCCCACGCGCATTCGTTGCCGATAAACGTCGCCACGTATCCCAGGGCCGCCTTTTCCGGGTCGGTTAGTGTACCGGCATACGCAGTATCCAGCACGATGGTGCTAACGGTTGCACCGTATTCCTCCAGGAAGCGCTTTTCGCGCCAAAGGAACCGGGTGGACCGGTCCTGCAGCGTCATTGGTTCCACGAGCACAGCCGAGACCAATGCTTCGGTATAGTCAAGAAATGCGGGGTCGCCCGCCGGCCGGATGCTGTCGATTTTCCACTGGATGGCCAGCCGGTCGCCGCGTACGAAATCGTATGCACCACCGTACAACAGCCAAACGGTGTCCTGCGCCTTTCGCACGTTAAACAGGAAATAGTCGCCGTCGTCATTCACGCCCACAAACTGTACCGTATCGGTATAAACTTCGTCCAGCGACAGCGATTCGCCGGGACGTAAAAGGCTTGTCAGCGTAGGAATGGTGTCGGCGCGGGCTTCCGTATTTTCGGTGCTGGTGGGGACCGACCGGGCCGTTTCGGTTTTTGTCGGGGACTGGCAGGACAGCGCCATCGTGAGTGCTAGGCTGAGCGGCCATGCCCGATACGTAAACAACCGGACCCATCTATTCCGTGTCATTGCTAAGTTCATGACCAGCAAAGGTAGGTAAAAAGGGCAAAGGAGCAGGAAACGGATACTAAGGCAATGGGCTCAGATACAAATCATATCGATACAGGATGTTATATAACTAACCAAAATAACGTTCTTTGCGGCGTGGAAAACCGACAGCATGTACACCATATGTGGAGGAATAAATTCATCGTCCCGTTGGTTGCCCTCATGGCATGGGGCACAGGCCAGCTGGTTGCACAGACCAATACGTTTATACTGAGGGGTAAGCTGACGCAGTGGAAGGGGTCGGATACGCTGGCGTTGCACTACCGCATAGGACCAAAGCGAGACACCACCATCCATATTCCCATCATCGACGGGCGGTTCCGTTATGAAGGGACATCCGTCGTGCCCTTGCGCACCGAACTTCGCGACGGGCGGGACCACCGCCAGCCGCACGCGGTCGACCGGGCGATTGTGTTCGTCGAACCCGGCAAGGCCACGCGGCTCAAAGGCACGGGTACATTGGCCGATGCCTCGGTGCGCGGTACCACGGCACAGCGTGAATTCAATGGAATGGTCAGGTTACTCGCGCGGTACAACCGTAAACTTGTCCTTTGGCGCAAGGAACTTGCTGCACGCGCCCAGGCCGACAACGGACGAGCAACACCCCGCTACCGGGCATTGAAGGCAAGGTTTGATTGGCGGGCGGATAGACGGAATGCCCGGTTATTCGACTTTGTGCGGCAGCATCCGGAATCCATCGTTTCACTCGATGTGCTTTTTACCTTCATCACCGACATCGCCAGGATAACCGAGGTACAAAAACTGTACGATGGGTTAGACCCACAGGTACGGGCTACGCCGTTTGGCCGGGAAGTTGGCAAAAAGCTCGACGCCATACAGGCGACAGCTCCATCTGCTTTGCAGGCGCCCCACTTTTCGTCGGTTACGCCGGAGGGCGATACCTTGACAATGCACGGCCTGTTGGTCGGCAAGCGCTTGCTGCTCCTCACGTTTTGGGCAAGCTGGAGTGAACCCAGTTTGCAGGAGCAGGAAGCCCTGCGTACGGCCTACAACAATTTCAGCCGCATCGGGTTCGAAATCGTGGGGGTGTCGTTGGATAAGGATAACGCCGACTGGCGGCGGGCCATCGCCAATCGGGAACTCAACTGGCCGCAGGTGTCCGGCCTGAAAGGGTGGGATGAGCCCATAGCGAAGTTGTATGGCGTATACGCTATTCCTGCCCATATTTTTATCGACGGTAACGGAGAGGTGGTCGGCAGCGGTTTGCGCGCCGGAGCGATTTATGACTTTGTGCGCGATTACCTGGCTACCCATTAGGTGCGTTGCCGGCAAAGGTTCGTACTCGATTTATGGCGATTTACCTTCCATGTAGACACGATGTAGATTCCAGTAATTTGGGAGCCGCACATGCGTTGTGTACTTTTGCGGCTATGAAATGGCATCTACTTGAAATTCCGGCGTGCTTGCAGGATAACCACGACCTGAGTTTAGACACCTACTGCCTATATTTGAAGGGAGAAAAATGATACATTTTAAAAGAAATTTCCGGATGTTATGCATGTTCGCGGTATGGATTATAGCGGGATGCAGCGGCTCCAGCAACCGCGATTTTGAGTGGCCCGCCGATATCGCGGCGCTTACCGGAAAAGACCTGGGCGAGTGGCTCCGCCGTTCACCATTCACCAACGAGTTATCGCAAAAGGAGGATAACAAGGTGGTGTTTACCAATGCGCGGCAGGTGTTCCCCTTCATGGGGCGTTTCAATAATGCCGTTGGCGAGTTGCGATACGCCCGAAACGACGCGGATAACCCCATCTATCAGGAAGAGGCTGTGCTGTACCAGGACCCCGAATGGGGCGACCTGTTTGTGAGCGCCGCCCTGCTGTATGACGCGGAAGAGGTTTTTCTGGACAGCTACTACAGCGAAAGCGGCAACATCCTATTCGGTGGAGTGGATGCGGGGATGGACAGGCACACCGCTTCGTTGCGTGAAACGGCCGTGTTTTCCCGCAGCGGACCGAACAAAGCAGCATGTTATTGGGCAGCGACGGCTGGTGGAAGTTATCTGCTGGGGTTCTTTCAGCAGGGTAATCTCGTTTTTGAAACAGCCATCCCGCTGCGGGGTGCCGACACGCTGGCCACGCTGGACAAATTGAAGGAGATAAGTGATAAGCTGGGGCTGGACGTGCCGGCCTGGCAACAGGCCACGGTGGCGCAGCTCGCCGCGACGGATACGCGGGAAACGTTCTGGAAAGATCCGTTTACGGGAATTTATTTCGATCCGGCATCCTTTTTAAACCGGGTGATGCTTAAAATCAAGGACACCCCTTTTCGGGAAGCGCAGCCTGCGCCATCGGGCGACCATTATTTCAGTTACGAGGGTGAAAGTGGACTGGTGATGTTTGCCACCGAGGTGAAAGCAACGTCGGAAGACCGGGAGGCATTCGATGCCGTAGGCAAGGATTTACCGGCCTATGAAACGAATGGGCAACGGCTCTACTACGAGGAGCACCCGGCAAAAGGAAGCCGGGTAACCGGCGTTGCCAGAACGTATTTCAAAGAAGGCCAATACCTGGAAATACGGTATGCCTATCCGCAAAACGACGAAACAGCGAAAGCCACCCTTCATGGCGTATTGCAACACGTAAAAGTCCGTCGATTCTTATGAAGTACCGGTTGGGTTTTCTTGTTGTTTTCTTACTAGCTATTGCCTTTATGGACGTTCGCGCACAGGAACCTTTCGCTACTTACGGGGATTGCTCGGAACGGGTTTTCGGCTTTGCTAGCATGAACGGCGAGGCCCGGAACATACCGCCCATTTACTGCGATGCAACCGGCTTTTCGGAAGGGCTTGCATCGGTGAAACGCAATGGCCAGTGGGGCTATATTGATGCCGGTAATGAAACACGCATTGCTTTTTCGTTTGACTATGCGGGGCGTTTCCAATATGGGCAGGCCATTGTGCAGCAGGGGAAGCTCCAGGGCGTGATTAATAAACGGGGCGAATACGTGATCCCGCCGGTGTACCTTGATTTGCAGCTTTTGCCCATCGACGGGAAGCCGTATTACCTATCGCGCGACAGCACGTTTTTCGCCGGATTGATCGACAGCGCTGGGCGGGAAATGATACCGCACCGCTATACGTATATCCTATCGCTCAAGGGTTACAAACACCTTCCGTTTTATACGGTTTTCCGGGAAATTGATACCACCAAAGGAAGTTTTTACGACCAGTTTGCAGCCAATCCTTACCTGTTTTCGCCCGAGGAGGGGCGGCACGACCTCTACGACGACCGGTTTGTCAAACTGGCATCGAAGCAATCGACCGACTACGGTGACGGGTTTCCGCACGAAACGCTGCAGCGGGTCGATGCGTTCCTTAAAGAGCATAACCGCCAATCGCCTGAAGAAAAGGTGAAAGCCGTAAACAGCATCCTCTCTGAACCCCCAGCGGCCACGGAACCGCAGCCACTTTCGCTATACCGGGAATACCGGCGGCGGGAAGAGGCGGCCGTAAACCGCTACCTGGATAGCCTCGGTTACCGGTTGTTTACCGAAAACGGAAGAACCGGTTTGAAAAAGGGCAACGACATCCTGATTCCGCCGAGGCACAGGCAGCTGCGTTTCGTGAGCGGGGTCGTCCTATTCCCGCGGGAAGCCGATACCCCTGTATTGGAGCAGCATTACGGCGGCACATACCGCGACAAAGAGAAGGGAATTTACGATGTGTTTGCGGTAGTTTCCGTAGCCGGGAAATTGCCCGAAGAAGCCGCCATGCAATACAGCCTCAGCGGCGAAATCAGTCTACCGGCGGCCGAGGAAGCAAACGGCGGTAAAAAGCTGGTTTCGGACATCAACGCGCTGGGCTTCCTGTACCTCCACACCACGCAGGGCGAGGCCGGTCTGGTCGAGAAAAAATATAGCCTCGTCAACTGGAAAGGGGAGGAGTTGCTGCCACCGGATTACCACAAAATCGACGTGATGAAACATGGACATGTGCTCGTGACCCGTGAGAAAGAAGAACCGGAGGGCGTCGAAGAACACGTCGGTCTGTTCAGCCCGACGGGCGGGGAAATCATCCCCGTGGGCGTATACTCGACCATCAAGCCTTTTTTTACAGCTAATCGTGCGCTGTACCTTGCTACGTGGAGCGACCCGTACCCCACAACCCGGGAGTGGAAAGAAAGCTCGGACACCAACAAAACCTACGTCGTCCTTGAAGTAACCGGAAACTCGGCACGCGTGGTCAATACCTTTATCGCAAGCACGGTATACGTAAGCCAGCTCGACACAAAAACCGGGATGCTGCGGTATATCCGGAAGCAGTAGGGGCATCCCGGTGCCGTTTACTTCATCCGTATCGCTTTCCCCTGTTTGGCGTACCGGAACAATACGTCGTAATTGATTGCTGGTTCCTCCCCGTCATCAAACAGCACGGCGTCAACGAACACGGCCTTCAGATCGGAGGTGTCTGGTTCCACCTGCACCTCGTTGAGGTAGAGTTGATCGCCCACCACCACGTCGACCGTAAGACTACCGTGCACAATCACCGGAAAATCATCGGTGCGGATCACGCGGCTGTTTACGTCGCCCATCACAATCAGGTAGCCGTCGTTGTATTCCCCGGTCAGGACGCCTGCATGAAGCCCCCCCCGGACAAAGTGATTGTTGTTGCCAAAGCAGGCCAGGGGCGTGGTCAAATCGCCTAATACAAAAAGGCTGGCACAATAGTCGATGTTGGAGCCGTCCAGGTACTGCTTCAGCGTGAGGTTGCCCCGGAAGATAATTCCCGCGATTTCGGTGGAATCGTCTTCCGCTTCCCGGGCATCCAGTTGCAGCGTATCCATCGTCACGTCCCCTTCGGCCAGGAGCCAGCTATCCTCAGCAAAAATGGCGCCCCAGCGGTGGTCCCAGAGGTTGGTGTCTTCGTAGGGATGAGCGGTAAGCAGTTCGCGTGCCTGCCGTGCGCTGATGCGGGTAAACCGGTGCCCCTGCCACATAAAAGGGATATCGAGGTTGGGCTGCGCATCGATGAGGGCATCGGTTTCAGCATCGATTTCATCGGCTGACTGGCTCAGCAGTTTTTTTATCACGGACTTGGTGTTTTCGTCCACGTGCAGTTTATCGGCGAAATCCAGCAGTTGGGTATCCCCGTCCGGGTCGGGGGCATCTGCCTGGGAACCAACATAGCCCTTTTTCTGCCAGTATTCCCAGGCGAAGTCCGGTGCATCGTATGGGGGTTCGCCACTGAGCAATTCGGTGTTGAGCTGCCGGAGCCTGCGTGTAACGGCACGGAATTCCCAGAATGCCTCCCGCGCTTTAGACGGGTCGGTGTAACTGATGTCTTCCCCACTGCCGTTATCGTCTTCGTCGGCCCGGTATCCCAGCAGCACCGACTCCGATCCGTCCAGGTTCCGGCGTATTTCATACGTGAATGCGGCCGTCCGCCGTTCGCCGGAAAAATCGCTGTAATCCCAGGCCACTTTCAGCAGCGCGGGCATGGGCTTGCCTTTATATACTGCCCCTTCTTGCCGGAAAGCGCAATAGCGATTCCGGTGTACCCAGCATCCGTTCTTTTCGTCGCTGTAATAATCCTCATACGGCTCCGCCACGGGTAGCGCCAGTACCTCACTCAGTTCGTCCGGGGTGATCAGGTTTCGCGCATATTCGAAGTTCGAAACCGCGCGTAGGGTTGTGGCCCAGCCCAATTGGAGCAGCTCCGTAAAGCGTGCCGGCGACCTCCCGGGCTGGTAAGGTGCCCAGCCGCTGGCGGCGGCCATGTCTTGTGTCCGCATCCCCAGGCTCCAGTTTACCGCACCGCGTTTTCCGGTCAGTTTGCCCAACAACCCTCCTTTAGGAGGTTGGATGGCGGTTTCAATCAGGACGGCGCGCGATTCGGCCTCCTGCAACCGCACGGCGTGGTAAACGGGTTGTTTGCTGGCCGGGTCGTATTCAACCACGGCCCTGAAAAACAGGTCGCCCAGCCAGCATTCGTAGGTGTAGACGTGCTCCGTAAGCGGCGTTTCGGGCATCAGCGACGGGAGGGTAAGCCGTTGCAGGTTGGCTGTACTGATGGCATCACCAGCAAAGATAACCGGTATTTCGGGCAGTTTCGCCGCTTCTTCTACCCCGTTACGCTGGATAACGGAGGTTCCGGCTTCGAAATATTCCAGCATCTTCTCCCGCCATAACGAAGGTTCACCGTCTTCCTCCGTCACGCAGTCCGGTTGCAATACCGTTGCCAGCATCGCTGCATCCGGTTCCAGCCACAGGCCGGAAGTGCCGAGGCTGCCGATGGATAGCCCGATGTCTTTCTTCCCGTCGATGTTTACATGGTATTCGTCGGTATCGATGAACAAGGTAGCTGCGGCATCGCCCTTTACGGTAAGGTCGCCATGGTTGTAATCGCCCCAGAAAAGTTCTTCCACATACAGATTGCCCCCAATGTATAGCTCCTGTCCGCCCACCACGACGTTCTGCCCACGGAGGTCGCCCAGCACCACGAGGCCCGTGGCACCATCGGTGTTTTCATTATAGATATAGGAATCGACGGTGAGGTTGCCCTCCACGAGGATTAAGAACGCGTCAGTATCCAGGTCAAGCCGGGCTACCCGGTAATCGCCGGTAACGTGCAGCACGTTTTCATCGTCAAATTCACCGTCATTCAGTTCATTGCGTTGTTTGGCCCAGCTTTCTTCGGGAAGCAGGTGTTTGATGTCCTCGAATTTCTTTTGCTGTATTTCAGTCATAAGGAAATGGTACTGTATATTAACGTTTCATGAAGTGTTGGATGGGAATATACGTATTATTTTAGGTGGCAACAAACCCATTTAACAAATGCAGTAGTTGATTTTGCCGTTCAGTTTCGGATTGTGTGGCCTGTCTACGGATAGTAACGAACCCGCCACAGATAACAAAACGTATTTTCCATCCATCAGGAATTATCGTTTTTTTACCGGATGAATAAACTGTCTTTATCAATGGGGCTGTGTTTTATCTTGGCGTTGTCGTCTTGCAGCTTGCTGCGGCCGGAACGCGAACGTTCGGGAAAAGCGGAAGCACCGCTGGCTAACCATCGGGACTCGCTGTTTGGCAAATGGATGCACGTGAAATACGACGACCGCACGCACAATTTCGGTATGGAGTTTCCGCAGACTGCTGAGCCCTGCGAAAAAGCCGGACCCATACTGGATTTCGATGCTTCGGGCGACGTGACGCTGACCATGTTTTGCCACGCATACGATGAACTAAAAATGCCGTATGATATTCGGCAGGATACACTGATTTACACCACGGCCGAAAAAGATATCACGAAATATGGCGTGATCAGGAAATTGACGGATAACGAACTCGTGCTCACCGTATTCAAGAACGCTTACGATCCGAAATTTAACAAGGAATCTGAAACGTATCGCGAAGTGCCCATCGATATGGACGAGTTTTACCTACGGGTTGGGGGAGCGGAATGACGGCCGGTGTGCTTGCTTTTTTCATCGCCTGTGCCTTCTTTTGGTTTGCTGTGATTTACCTGCTCGCCGCTTTAAGCGACCTTTACCGTCGGAGTAAGGAGAAAAAGGCATTTATAGCAGCGCCATTCCGATTGCACAGGAATAAAGGCTTGAATTGGCTTTTCTTATGGTTGCTGGCCAGTCCGCTCATCGTCGGCTATCTCATGCTGCGGCAGGGGAAGTTAGGCAACGAGCTTATGGCCATTTACAACGGAAACGGGTGGGCCGGTATCGCTAAAATGCTGTTAGTGTTTTATGTGATTTCGTTTTTCCTGCTTGGCCCGCTCATGTTGCATGCGTGGTTTCCGATTTCACGATGGTTGAAACCGGAAGTGCTGGAGTCAAAAAAAATACGGGATTGGCTCGTAGCTGCGGTGGGCTTGCTGGTTTTGGTGTTTGCCGCTTATGTGGGCTTCTGTGCGGAACCGTTTTGAGGGCACTTGTTTAGTGACGTTTTCTAACCGATTTACACCGGATAATGGTTTCTTCCATCCGAACGGTGTCCACCCCTTTTGGGGGAAGGCAAGCCGTGGTATATTTGAACAAACAAACAGTTAACCTACGCGAAATGGATACATTGGAAACGAACCGCAGGCGCATGAGCAGCGAAGATAAAGCGGAGCTGGCGCGGCAGCTGAATAGTCCGGCAGCGAAGGTACATGTAGTTGAGGACGACGGTGTCGTGTGCCGGTTGAAAATACTTTTTGGCGGCGAAGCGTTGTTTTTTTCGATGAATGGGCAATCTTTGTTTTTTGATGATTTCTCCATGCGCAGGGCCGTCGCGCGATCGGGCGGTATGGAGCATTGGATAGAAGGGGGCAGCATTCGCGATAAGCGGGCGGTGCAGACGAAAATCCGTGAAATTTATTACCGTTACTATAAACGTGTTTTACAAATCCTTTGAACGGGTTTAACGTATCCCCCCTGTAAGCTTATTGATTGGACGGCAGCAACTCACGCAACACGTTCTCGGCATTATCGTTATCCGGATTGAGGGCCAACGACTTTTGATAAGCGTCGATGGCCTCATCAATTCTGCCGACTTTTCTTAATGCCTCCCCGTAGCTATCGTACGTATTGAATGCTGTCGGATAAAGCTGCGTGTTGAGTTCAAATACGGCTAGCGCCTCGTTGTCCAGGCCCTGATTAAGTAAACCATAACCGAATGCGTTGAGGGATTGCTCGCCGGTGTTATATGTGGCATCGTCACCCTTTTTGAACTCGGACCGGATGAGGTTCAATGTCTTTTCAATGGAGTTGGATTCCATATAGAACATGCCTACCTGTTTAAGGTTCATCAGCCGTTCTTTTTCAGCCTGCTCGGCCAGCGTTTCGACACCATAGTACCGACGCTCTTCATCCGTCACACGGTCGGGATCCATTTTGTAACGCATAAACTTGCCCTGTGTTGACGCATCGGCAATAAACTGCGTTCCGTAAATCTGCGGCTCACCTTTGCGCATTAAATCGCGGTCTACCGCTGCCGCGTACCACCAGCGATTTAGTGTCGAATCCATTTCGATGGCTTTTTTGAAGCAATCTACGGCAATACCCGAAGCAACGGTGTCGTTACCGTGCTGAAAAATAATGCCGGTGTTGTAAAAGTCTTTGGCGGTTTTTACCAGTCCGGCATCAAGCAATTCCGTAGCCCGCGCACGCCGCAGGCTATCTTGTTTGTTCAGTTCGGCCCAATCAATTTGCTGGCCCATCCGCGCCTGCTGGTCGGCCTCAGCCATTTGTTGAAGCTCGGTGTTGTCCTGGCCGTACGCAAGGTGTACAGTGAGTAGTAATAGGGTTGTTATTTTTAATACATTCATGTTGGTTTGATAAAATTTGAATGGGTATGTTACAAGGGCGCAAAGCTGATTCATATGGCTCCTAAATGTAATCATGCTATTTTTTTATCGCTTTCAGCGCCATTTGATAGGCAACATCCAATGCGTCCTCGGATTTTACGTTGATTGTTGGTTTTACACCTGTTCCCTCCCAGTTTGTTTGTGTAATGGGATTAACAGCCCTTCCAGTCGGTATCCAAATGATAAAGTTTCCTGTTGCAACGAATTCTTCTCCGAAATTAGCTGCCCCCGCCGTGGTCTCCCCAACGATGGTTGCTCGTTTGAGGTTTTTTAGATTGTATGCAAACTCTTCACCTGCTGAAATCGTTTTATTATCGGTAAGCACATAAATCGGGATATCTGGCATTCTTTTCCCTGGTACGAAAGGCAGTGTCCATGATTGTGTGGTCTTATCTTCTTTTCTGTGGTAAAAGTTGTTTAGATGGACAGGCTCTTCAGAATAAAGGTAGCTTATCAACAACTGTATCATGGTTGGATCGCCTCCGAAATTAGCTCTCAGGTCGAAGATCAGTGCATCGGTATTTGAAACAAACTGCATAGCGGAAGCTGCTGTTTTACCTCCGTACATGGTAGGTGCAAAACCTGTTAGCTTTATGTATCCCACGTTGTTCTCCATGATTTTTAGTTCCTCAAATCCATAATTGGACTTGCTAACCCGTGCGTTTACCCGCTTGAATTTTTCGTCGTAAGTCTCGCCAACTTTCATAGGGGTTCTTAGTTGATTGGCTTTTTCTTCGTCGTAAGACACCCCAACATGTTTGTCTTTGCTGATCATGTATAAATTACTTTTTAACGAATCGGCGAATGTTGTTTTGTCTTTGATGTTATCATAATGTCCTTTTTTATACCTGTCAAGTAACTCTTCTGCCATTAAATCGGCAGCATCAGGAAACACATATTTGTCTTTTAACTGGAAAGCGATGGAATCAATTACTTCTTTTTTGTAAGTGTCCGTCAGTTGCGCTTCTTGGCTATATGCCGACATTGATGCTATTAATAGCCAAAGCGGAAAAAGCATACATTTCATTCGAAAGTGATTATTGATTTATTATCTGTTTTTTTCTTACGTAACACCGTGTTTCATTTGCAAGGTAGGTTGATTGGGGAGAAACCGAAGAGGTAATCGATTAAACGTTTAAAACCATTTTAAATCCGTAGACGGTCAACTTTTAAACGGTAATAATTGATTTAAATAAGACCTGCAACTATATTTAGCTGCAGGTCTTTGAAATCCTGTCTATATAAGTATTCAATATTTATGGAAGATGCTGTTCCGGGTCGTTTCCTCCGTTACTCTTCTCCTTCATTTTCCCGACAATCTCCTTGAAATGTTCGCCAGCAGCCTCACGGCCGCCCAAACCATAACTTAGAGCGATGGCCACGGCAACCGCCCCCAATAGCAATCCGAAGGCCAGCTCCACGATCTCGTTGGCGATGCCCATGGTTCGCAATGCAATGGCGATGAACAGCGCAAGCGCTCCCCAGCGGGCAACGTTGGCGACGAAGTTGTTTGTATTTGCGCGTTTTGCGGAGCGATAAACCAGCGTAGCAATGAAATTGCCGATAATGAGCACCAGCAGCCCAAAGGCAATCTGTCCCGTTACGAAGAGCATGTGGTTGAGCACATCGGAGAGTTGTTCAAGCTGGAGTAATTCCACCGCTGTAATCACCCCGAAGAAAACGATGAAAAAGTAAGCAATATGCCCGGCTATCCGCGAAAGCGATTGGCCCGGATTAAAGAGGTACTGCAAACCCAATTTGGCGGTGAGTTGGTCGAAGCCAATGCTCTTAAGCAGGTCCGAAAGGAAGTTGCAAAGAAACCTTCCGCCCCACACAAAGAGGAGCAGCACGGCAATGGCGATGAGGATGTCGCCCACCATCAGCGTAAAGCCATACAGTATCTGATTGGCCGGTTCTGCAATAGCTTGGATGCCCAACGTGTTGAACGCCTGTATCAAAAACGGAATGAAGATAACCAGATAGACGACTTTTCGGATAACGTTGATCACTTTTTCGGTGTCGTTGAAACCGGTTTTGTCGATGATGCGGTCCAGCATTCCTCCACCCAGCTTCAGTAAATTCGAGACGAATTTGGCTAGCAGATGCCCCACGAGCGCAATCAGTATTCCGCCCACTAACATCGGGATGAACGCGAGGAACTGGCCCACCATGAGTTCAATCGGGCCGAGTACCTGGCTGATACCCAATACTTCGAGGACGATGAGCAACACGACAATCATGATGAGGTAGTAAAGGATATTGCCGATAAAAGCATTCGAATTGTCTACGGTCTTTCCGAACATTTTCTCGTCCCACGACGTCTTTTTGAGCAACCGGATGGCGAGCGAACGTACGCCCCTGGCCACAAGCCATCCGATTAACAGTAATAACAGCGCGCCGACAATGCCGGGCAGGTAACGAGAGATGTGATTTGCGGTTTCTTGAATAGTAAATTGCATAACTACTTGGTTTTATTATGAATAATGAGTTTGTAATGTAAAAAAAATTACCACTAATTAAAAATTAGTGGTTCCGTATTAACCGAAATGGGCCACTACTCTCAACCTATGGCTAACGAATACTGAAGCATACCGCCCATGCGTACATCGAGACTTTCCGTTTCCGCTGGATGTCCTTACCTTAGCTATAGACAAGTGTGAATGGTTAGAAAGTAATAAGACGATGAAGTACCTGTTATTATTTCTATGCCTTTTTGAGTCAGGCCAAATATTGGCCCAAGAAGAAAAAGCATTCCGCTCATTTATTCCAAACAATTTTGTGTTTTATCGGAGTATTTGTGGTGATTTGAATCACGACGGTCGTAGTGACGTAGTTTTAATCATCAAAGACACACAAAAAGAACATATTGTAAAAAATAGGTTCAGGGAAATGGTCGACCGTAATCGTCGAGGGTTGGTCATTTTATTTCAAAAAGAGAACGGATATGAGCAGGTTCTGCTAAACGAGGCTTGCTTTTCGTCCGAAAACGAAGACGGTGGGGTTTATTTTCCTCCGGAGTTGGATGTATCGATAGATCACAACAAATTATTTATAAACTATAATCACGGTCGATATGGTTCTTGGGGTTATACCTTCCGCCATCAAAACAGTGATTTCGAGTTGATAGGATATGATCGTACCGAACAATTTGGGCCTATTGTGAATCGTGAGGTCAGCATCAATTTTCTCACCAAAAAGAAAAAGGAACTCGTGAATATGAATGAAAATATTGAAGATTCCGGAGTGGAGGATTTTAAAGAAACCTGGTCGAATGTTGAAACGAAAAACCAAATCAAACTATCGGAAATCGAAGATTTTGAAGGATTGTACTGGAACTAGATTTAGGTGAACGGCTCGCCATTGTTCAAAACGTTTTTCGCCTTCAAGCTATCCTTTTCCTTATAAAGCACTCTGCCAATCTCACGATCACAGCTGCCAAAAACAAGAAGATATGCACAAAAAAGCCATAAATCCAAAGCAGTGCAATGCTCATATCCTGTGGGTCTTGTGAGGGTTGGTTTTTTACAAGAATTAAAAACAAAAGAAAGAGTATATGGCACAAAACAATAGCTATCCTCAAAATTTTACCCCATAAAAATTGGTTTGATTTCTTGAGAAACGGCCAAATGCAAACTACTATCCCTATGGAAAAGAAGAAAAAATAGGCGCAATAAAGCATCAGATTCTCATTCATATTATCAAAATCATGCTAAAAATACGGCACGTGGTTAATTCTACGTTAGTCCAATTCGTATCGGTAGATGACGCCATCCATCTTTTTAACGCTTAAAACCTTCGCTGGTCATTATAAAATCCTCAAAGGTTTGTACGGCGTCATTGTCGTAAATCGATTCCTTATAAATCCGAATTTTATCGCCTGTAATCGCTGCATAGTTCCGAACGCTTCCTCCGGAATTCTCATAAGCGATCCGCTTAAACCCCTTGTAGTTTCCGTCCGTATCGAACAATACCGCCCAATGGATTTGTTCATCCCGTCCGTAACGCTCTACCAACCATACGATGTAACCATTGGTTATCAGCTCATCATACATCGCATACGTAAAATCGGGATTGTATGTTTCCAGCTTGTTTAGTTCATATTCCGACCACATCTTCCGACTTATTTTATGTAGAGCAGCAACCGGTTTTTCTCCAATGATATCTTTTACAGGTTGGGATTTTTCCATAGGTGGATCCCAAACAATGGCTTCTTCGGTAGTATCAGAAGCGGCTTCGATTACGGTATCTTCAACTTCGGGCACACCTGCATCAACAGCTTCTGCTGCAGTATCAACTGCATCTTCTGCTTCTTGAAGTGCCGGTTCGACACCCATTTGATCGGAATCAGACTTTTGTAATTCTTCCAATTCCGCACCCAGTTTAACTTCATAAAAAGCAATCATATTTTTCAACGTAGTTTCTCCATTACGACCATCGTCGCACCACAGCTCGATGAGGTAGTTATCGTGGAATGTCAATAAAGCATAATTGGATTGTGCATATTGGTCGGCTACGTAATGCTTTCGTGCTCCTTCATTGGAAAAATTAAATACCTGTAAGCCTATTCCTGCGGTCAGTTCGTCTTTTCGCGTGTGAAACTCGTAATACACAGCATCAATGTCTGGGATGTACACATAAGAATTGAGTATCTTCTTCATCAAATCTTTATCGGCGATGATTCCCGGATTTTCCTTGAAACCCATTTGTTGCATCTCTTCATCAAAAGGCAACAGTTGATATTCCGGCACCAAATTCGTGTCCAGTTTGAAAGACTGCGGAAACTGAATGACCTCAACCATCTCTTGTGCTATTGCGGTAAAGCTGGTAAGGAGAATGATGGTGGTAATTGTTTTTTTCATTTGTGCTGAATATCGATTTTATTCAGCCAAAATTCCGTAAAACTTGACATAATCAAAAAGCAGATTTACTAAATGTGGGAATTGAGTTTAAAAGCGTTTTAAATGAGGCGGATTACCGTGCATATACACGCTCCGTTTCAACGTTTTTCTGGTTAAGCCAATACGTTTCTGAATTGTGCCAAGGAATACAGTCTACTCGTTACTAACTTAGTCGTGTTGTACAACAAAAAGTAGTTTTATTTATTCACGTATTAAAGTTCAAAAATCATGAATTTAGAAAATTTGAATGTAGAAGAACTGAACGCTGAAGAAATGGTGGAAACAACCGGTGGTCGAGTCAATTACACGAGAAGTGAATTGTTTTCCATCTTTGCGGTGACGGATTCAGCGTTGGAGAATCTTTGGTGTGCGGGGTTTGGCTATTAATGTGTCTGTAATAACGATCTCGCCCAATGGACTCAGGTGCCGGTATTGCCGGCACTTTTTTTACCCTCATAACCCCTAATCTACCAATTCAGACACATGCTGGCGCCACAGTTGGTCATAAGTCCCTTTCGCTTCCAGCAATTCCCGATGCCCGCTTTCTTCCACCACCGAACCACAGGCGCATGAGCAGGGAAGATAAAGCGGAGCTGGCGCGGCAGCTGAAACAGTCCGGCGGCTAAGGTGTATGTGTAGTTGAAGCCGACGGCATCGTGTGCCGCCTGAAGATACTCTTTGGCGGCGAGGCGTTGTTTTTTTCGATGGATGGTCGGTCGTCGTTTTTTGATGATTTCTGCATGCGGATGGCAGTTGCTCGATCGGGCGGTATGGAGCATTGGATAGAAGGAGGCAGCATTCGCGATAAGCGCGCCGTGCAGACGAAAATCCGAGAAGTTTATCACCTAATGCCTTCCACTTCACGGGAAATCTGCTTAAACCGCAAGGGGCTTTCCGAAAGAGCAACTAAAATCAATAATTTCCAACGACCTTCCAACGCATCCAGTGCATCGCTGATAGCGCGCATATTATTCCTGTGGAAAAGAAGAAAAAATAGGCGCAATAAAGCATCAGATTCTCATTCATGATAAGAAATTGAAAATTGTTCTTACGTGTATTCTTCATTTCCTGTGCACGCTCGTCTGCCGAATATCGTCAATAACCCAGCCGTTGTTTTGCTGCTTAAGGAAAGCGGTATAGCTAATCCGTACATGGTCGGAAACGACCTGTCGCTGCAATTGGAATTCCCCATTTGCTTTATCGAGGCGCCAGGCGCCGATGTAGGCGTTGCCCTTGCTATCTGTGAATGCGCTGGACACCTGTAGTTCGGTGGCCAGATTGCGATATTCAGCCTTATCTTGCCGCGTATGCAAGGCCTCTAGAAGCGCCAGTTTGATAGCTTGAAGTGCTGAAAGCTCATTCGGCGAAGTCTTGTCGTCCATTGATATTTTATTCGTTCGTTGGTTTCTCTTTTTTAATCGGCGGACCACTTTTTTCTCGAAGAGTTTAACGGCAGCTTCCGGCGTATATTTCCGATGTGGAGGCGAGTAGGTGAATTGATTTTTACGGTGACGGTTCGGTCGGGGTTCATACAGATATGCGTTTATCAAGGCTAATGTGCTTTGCGTTTCGTCCCCGCTTATTTGGATATAGGCAAAAGCACTTTTGTAATGGATGGTATCCTGTGAGGAAGTCGCGTCCGGGTCAAGTAGCAAGACCAGGGTGTCCTTGATTCCCGCGGTATGGAAGATGTTCGCTTCACTGTCAAAGTCAACTTCGTAAAATCGCTTTACACGGTTCATTTCACTAAGCTGTAACGCGTTGATACGGGTGATCAGCTCACGGCGGGGATAGTCAAAATGATATTCCTTGTTGATTTCGTAAGACCGCTTTCGCGAAGGGGCCTGTGAGGTCGCGGCAAATGCCAGCGGTGCCAGCACCAGTAACCCGTTTACTGCCCATTTGTTAAGGTGGTGAATTTTTTTTGACGAGTACACATGCCACGAGAGCGCAATCGCCGGAAGAGTAAGGTAATCGGTATAGTCCACCGTACGGAATGCCGGAATACCCAGGTGGTTCAGGAAGCCAAGCAGTGGTTCCGCCAATGGCGTTTTCCAAACGATGAACAGGATAGCCGTTGCAACGTGTACCGTTGTTTTATACGTAGGTAAAAGGGCGCTGAAAAAATAAGCAGCCGCAAACAACCCAGCTACGTCGGATAGTTTTCCCGTAACGGCATTGCCAAAAGCAGTTTTCAATACCCAATCGTTGACGATTAACAGGAGCAACGAGGAGATAAAATACGGGTTAGCCAGTCTATGCGGATACATCTTTCTTGGTGCTTAACTTTATGAACAGGCGCCAAACGCGGATAACCTGCAACACGCTGCCGAATATCAACGGCACGGCTACGTATATGAACTGTGATGGTTAGTCTCCATTCAAAAAATGCTATTTTAGCAAAAATAAAAGAAGTTATGCATTTTTCCCGATTTTTACAATGACATCGACTGAAAAATATCTTGCGCACCTGGAACGTGTATTCGAACAAGAACCAGAATTTTTAAAAGAAGAATCATTACAGGAAGGAATGCCCGGGGTGTCGAGTTTAGTATTTAACCATCGTCCCGAATCCGAAATGATGACAACGGTGACCTACGGCTTATCATTGGGTGAACATCCCGACTGGAAATTCGGACGACCGGAATTGCTGCTCTGCGTGGATTCCCGGGAAAAAGCCTGGACACAGATAGCGGGTTATGTGGCCAACCAGCTTCGTGGGAAATGTCCTTTCACCTATGGGCTAACCATTAATTTCAGGAATCAAATCGCACCCGATTCCGATATGGATGCTTTTTTGATATTTGCACCTGCCATATTAAATAAAGCGGATTACCTGCGCATCGATATCGGTTTAGCATATGCGATTAGCATTGCAGGATTGTATCCTATCTATTCCTCTGAAATTTCATTTATCAACACAAAAGGTTTGGAACGGTTCTGGAAACATCCAGCGTTCGATTTGTTCAATGTCAACAGGAAGCCGATTGCCTAAATTCCCTGCCAAAACTTAGCGGTAGGCAGGGCGTAAAACGCTGTGAAATAGACCTCAGCGCATATACACGCTCCGTTTCAACGTTTTCTAGCTAAGCCGATACGTTTTTAAATCGTGCCGAGGAATACTGTCTACTCGTTACTACCTTAGACCTGTTGTACAACAAAAGTAGTTTTATTTATTCACGCATTAAAATTCAGAAATCATGAATTTAGAAAATTTGAATGTAGTGGAGCTTAGCTCCGAGGAAATGGTTGAAACAACTGGTGGCCATAAATATTGGTGGCAGTATGGAGATTTGTTATCCGATATCTTTGCGGTGACACCCGCAGCACAAAGAAGGTTGGAAAGCTTTTAACTAATATTTTAGCACAATGATCAGGTGCGGGTATTGCCCGCACCTTTTTTTAACGTATCCACACCCAAATGTGGCGCTTTCTGAATGGGCTCCCACGTTTCTGAATCGTACCGAGGAATACTGTCTACTCGTTACTAACTTGGTCGTGTTGTACAACAAAAAGTAGTTTTATTTATTCACGTATTAAAATTCAAAAATCATGAATTTAGAACAATTGAATGTAGAGGAGCTCAGCTCCAAAGAAATGGTTGAAACAACCGGTGGTCGAGTGAAGTACACTAGAAGTGAATTGGACATGATCTTTATCGTAGTGGCTACTGACCAGCTGATTGAGATGGGTTGGAACTGGTAGTGTAACGTTTCCGTACAATGATTCAGGTGCGGGCTGAACCCGCACCTTTTTGCGCAACCGACACAGACCTCAATCCGCGAGTTCAGGTACGTGCTGGCGCCACAGTTGATTATAAGCCCCTTTCGCTTCCAGCAATTCACGATGCCCGCCTTCTTCCACCACGGTACCTTCCCGCATCACCACAATCTTATCGGCCAGCCTGACGGTGTTCAGCCGGTGGGCAATCAGGATAATGGTTTTTCCGCGGTCGCGCAGTTGAAGCAACGCCTGTTGGATATGCTGCTCGGCCGCGGGGTCGAGCGACGAAGTGGCCTCGTCGAGTATCAGGATTTCGGGGTTGCGGTACATCGCGCGGGCAATAGCGATGCGTTGGCGCTGCCCGCCGGATAAGAGGACGCCGTTTTCACCAATGTTTGCATGGAAACCACCCGGCAGCCGCTCGATAAAGTCGGTCATCCCCAGGTCCGTACATACCTGCAGCACCCGATGCATGTCCGGCTCCGGGTCGCCCACGGCAATGTTATCAATGACATTCCCGGCAAACAGGTCAATCTGCTGGGGCACCACGCTCACCACCCGACGCAAACTGTCGTGCGTGAGATAGCGGACGTCGAACTGCCCGATGCGGATGCTGCCGGATGTGACGGGATAAATCCCCTGCAATACCGATAAAAGCGTGGTTTTACCGGACCCGCTTTCGCCAACCACGGCGGTCAGTTTCCCCTTTGGGATCACGAGGTTGAGCCCCGTAAAGACGGACATTTGTGTGCCGTAGCGGAAGTGCACGTCGGTAAACCGGATGTCGTCCACCATCTCGGGCGTCAACACCGCTTTCTTTCCGGTTTCCTCCTGTTCCAGGTCCATGATCTCGAAGAGCCGGTCGGCGGCGATCAGCGCATCCTGTATGGTACGGTTCATCCCGATCAGCGCCAGGGCGGGAGCGGTGAAATAGCCAATGATTGAGTAAAACGATAGCAGTTCCCCCGGGGTCAGCTGGGTATCCAGTACAAACACCGACCCCGCCCATAAGACGGTGATGGTAAGCAGGCTGGAGGTAAACTGACCGGAGTTGCTGATCCACAGTGCATTCATGGACGAACGGTAAAACGTACCCAGCATGCGGATAAACCGGTTTTCCGTCTTCAGGTTTGCATGGTCTTCCAGGCCGAACCGCTTCACGGTTCCCGCGGCATTGATGGATTCCACGAGCTGCGACTCCAGTTCGGCACTGTGTTCCATCACCTTGCGCTGCGTTTTCCGGTTGACACGGTTGGAGAAATAGTAAACCAACGCATATGCCGGGATGACCAGCAGCACCACCAGGGCCAGCTTCCAGTAGTAACTGAATAGCAGGCAGAACGAAAAAACGATAATCAGGCTGTTTACGGCCACCGTAATGAGCGCATCGTTGATGAAGGCGCGGATTTTTACCGCGTCGTTTATCCGTGAAATCAGTTCGCCCGTACGCATGGTGTCAAAGAAGCGCTGGGGTAGCCGGAGCAGGTGTTTATAATAGCCCAGAATCAGCCGGGCATCGATGTGCTGCCCGGTTTTGACGGTCAGCTGCGTTTTCGCGTGGTTGATGAAGGTCTGCAACAGCAGTAGCGCGACCATGATTGTCCCCATCAGGTTCAGCAGGTTCAGGTTTCCGCCCGGTAGCACCTCGTCTATGATTTTCTGCAAAAAGATGGAGGTGGAAAGCCCCAGCAGCGTATAGACAGCCGCACCGACCAGCACCTGCGCCATGACCTGCCCATGCGGGCGCAAAAGGAACCAGAAGCGCGTAGCTACGGATATTTTTTCGTTGCCGGGACTGAACTGTGCGGCCGGTGCGAGCAGTACGATCACGCCGGACCAGCGGGATTTGAATTCGACGTGGCTCAACCGGTGCATGCGCCCGTCGGCAGGGTCCATCACCTCGATGGTCGACTTCCGGTAGCGGTACACCACCACGTAATGGTGCAGCCCCTGTTCGGTGACGATGTGGGCAATGGCGGGCAGCGGCACGTTGGCCAGACTCTCCCAGGGGCATTTCACCCCTTTAGCGGAGAAGCCCAGTTTTTCAGCCGCCTCGTTCAGTCCGAGTACGTTGGTTCCTTTCTTATCCGTTGAAGCATATTGCCGGATGCGCGCAATCGGCAGTTGGAGCCGGTAATGCCGGGCCACCGATGCCAGGCATGCCGCGCCGCAATCGGTTATGTCATGTTGTTTGACGGTAATTCTTGCCATGTTTTCTGTGTCAGCGGTTAGGGTTCAGCCAGTCATCTGTTTTGTCGTACAAGAGCTGGAACAGCGTCCGTTTGGCCACGGGGAAACGTGCCCGGAAACTCATCCCTTTACGCAATGTTCCCGCGTAGCCGTTGGGCAGGCGGAGCTGTCGCTGATGCAACTGGCACCGTACCCGGAATACGGGCACTTCCTGTTGCGTGAGCATCACGTCGTCCGCGATATCCACCACGTGTGCCTCCACCGAACCCCATTGGTTGTAATCAAAGGCATCTACCTGTATGGTTACGGGCATGCCGGCTTTCAGCAGGCCGATATCCGTGGGCGAAACCTGTACCTCGGCCACCAGGCCCGAATCCGGCGAAATTTCCGCGAGGGTTTCGCCCTGCACGAGGAAGCTGCCCGGCTGTGCACCGCTGAATTGCTGGATCGTACCGTCCACCGGCGCTTTTACTTCGTAAAGCTCGCGCTCTTGCCGATATTGCGATTGCCTGGCGGCAAGCTCCCGATATTCCTGACGCAGTGCCGCCTGGTCGGCCTGCCATTGGCTCAACTGCTCCTCATACAGCACGCGGAGGCGCGTTTCCGCCTTTTGCAGGGCATAAGACACGCCGTCGAATTCCGCGCTGGAGACCATCCGTTTGTCATACAGCTGTTTTTGCCGGTCAAACTGCGCCCTTGCCTCGCGCAAGCCGATTAAGGCATCGTTCACCTGCTCGTTGAATAGCCGGTATTGTTTGCGGTAAAGTGCGGTGGATATGGGTGGGGGTACCCCCTGGGCGTCCTGTTTCAATACCGTTAGCCGGGCCAGATCCCGCATGCGCCGGCTCACTTCACGCTGCCGTTCGTCGGCGGCAACTTCCTGTGTTTCCAGTATGTCGGTCTGGAGGGTAAAAAGCACGTCGCCTGCCGCCACCCGCTGGTTTTCGGCGATCAATACGCGGTCCAGCTTTCCATTGACCGGTGACTTTACGGCATTCCGTTCGACCACCGGCCGGAGAATCCCGCCGCCCGTAACGTTTACGGACACCCGGATGAAAAACAGGGATATGAAGCCCGCAATAAATGCGCAAAGCACGGTTTGGTAAATAACCTGGGTGCGGGTATGGTGTTGATGGAAGTGGTTTTCTGCCGAATATTCGATGATTTCGGCAGGAAAGATACGCTTCATTCGAAAATAATCCTTTTTTAAAGGACGCTAAATTAGGTACGCAGCCCAACCCTCCAAAACAGCTTGCGCGAACCGACTATTGCCGATTACTTTCCGTGCAGCGGGAATCAGTATTCGTCATCTGGGCTATGGAGATTGTATGGCACGGTTATCCGTTCGACGGATTTAGGGCGGCTATGTACGGTTAGCAATCGGCGTGTTACGTATCTGGATTATGCATCGAGCGATGAAAAGAGAAATGCTAGTTTTGAACCGATAGATGACAAAACGAAAAAATGACAAAGCCGATAAGCCAAAGGTAGGAGCTGCCTTTATACGGTCGGCACTCCTCGCCGCCGCGGTGGTGGTAGGCTTCTTCCTGTTGGTGAAGGCATGGTCGTCCGTGCGGCAACGTGATAGCGCTCAAGCCGAAGTGCGGCCGTCCTCATCGGAGACCACCATCTGGGGGTTGGAACCATATAGCGATGCCTCTTCCGCTCCTGTCGCGTCTGCTGAAATACCCCGCTACGGCGTGTCAATACGGAATATCGATAAGGGACGGTTTGATTCATTGGCGGCTGCAAAAAAACGTCCGTCCAGGGCAGGAGCACCACCGTCATCAAATCCTCAGCGTTTTGACGCACCGGAAGGCAGGTTCAGCCTTCGGGGCGAGGCGGATGAACATGGCTGTTACCGTTATACGCTTTTGGTGCGTACGGCAGACGGAAACTACGAGGATATCGAGGGATACACCAGCGCAGGTGAGGCTATTCCGTTTCCCTGCCGCATTGAGCAAGCACGCTGGGGTAGCGATGACAAACTGTATTACCTCGGCCATGATGCCGCGGGGGAGATTGCCTATCATGAGCTGCATGTGTATGTTGATAAGGAATTTAATTAATAGCGTGTTAAGAGAACGATGACTGATAACCATGTTAAGTAAAGTGCCTAATTTAGATCGGTTCAATAGGTGGAAAATATGATGAACAAACGCGTTATTATCGTCCTGTATGTGGGGTTACTCGCGGCATTGCCGCTGTGTAGCCTTAGCCAGGAGGTGCTGTCCGCTTCGTTGGTGGAGCACAGGAAACAAGGAGATAGCACGCTGTATGTGCGCCTGGGTACCGATGAACCACTTTCGGGTGCGTTTAAATTTATACAGAACGACCATGCCTATGAGCTGGCGCACTTTCGCGACGGCAGGCTGGATGGCAGCTATAAGCGGTTCGTTTACGACCAGTGCGTGACGGAGGGCGTGTTCAAGGATAGCCGGAAAGACAAGTCGTGGCGATTTTACAGCGTTCCGTTTGAACGGAACGATGCCATTTATCTCAAACAGACCGCGTTTTACCAGGAAGGCTTGCCCCATGGGGAATGGATTCGCTACGAGACGACCGTGGCCACCGGTTTCAAGCCGGTGGCCGTTGAAAAGATCCAGTTCAATAAAGGGTATATCGAGCTGCGCGAAACGTTCAGCGAGGAGGGATGGCGGATGACTTCCTGCACGTACCGGAATAATGTGAAGTATGGTAAGGAGATGGGCTATTATGCCGACGGTAAGGTGATGAAGGAAACGGAATACCGGATGGGGGTGCGTACGGGGATATCGGTGCTATACCACCCGAATGGACAGCTTGCCAAACGCGGGGGGTACGACGAACAGGGCGAGGCCACCGGAAAGTGGGAAACCTGGGCTGAGAATGGTACACTTACCGGGTGGGCACACTATAAAAAGGGCGTGTTGGCAGGGCCTTTTGAATCGTTCTACGACAACGGAAGCCGCCGGCAGAAAGGTGTTCACGCCGACGATGGTTCTGGTGCGTTTATCGGTGATTACCGACGATGGTATGACAACGGCAATCCGGCAGAAGCCATCCGTACCGACAAGCGGGGCCGCAAGCAGGGAAAGGAACAGCGGTGGTATGAAAACGGCAACCTGCAACTGGAAGCAAACTACCGCGATGGGATATTGGTGGGTGAACGCAGGACGTATTTCGAGAACGGACAACTGGAAGAACTGACCACCTACAGTGCGGTTGAACACGTGGTGGATGAATGGGGAGCGCAGGCAACGTATGCCAAAAGCGGCCCATATAAGCGGTACAATGCCGAAGGACAGCTGCTGGAAGAAGGGAAGCATGTACACGATAAGAAAGCGGGGGAATGGAAAACGTATCTCGACGGGAAGCTTCGGCGTGTGCAGGATTTTGAGGATGGACTCGAATCCGGTGCGTATACGCTATACCACGAGGAGCGGCTGCGCGAAGCGGGTGCGTTTAAAATATTCACCGACGAATATGGAAACCGGTACTCGGGAAAGGATGGACTATGGGTGGAGTATTACTACGAATCGGATTACCCCGAGGGACTGAAACGGTGGGAAGTGCATTGGAAGGATGGCAAAAAACACGGGAAGGCCTTGCGGTACGATACGTCGGGAGAGGTGTCGTTGGAAGAACGGTATGAACACGGAAAACAAATACAATGAGAACTAGCATCGGTTATATATGGACAGTGGTGATGCTCGGGCTTGCCGGCTCGTCATGCTCGCAGGAAAAGCAGGCCATGGAGGGGTTGACCAAATCGCAATACCTTACGCGGCTGGAAGAGCTCCCGGAATCGGAACGGTCGGCGAAGCTGCGGGCGGATGCCCGGCACCTGGGCCAGCTGGCCGATTCGTTGAAAGACATGACTTATTATTTTGGCTTTTCGCTGGGGTTGTCTGCAGGTGGGGGAGCTGCGCAGGAGGTGGACGCCGAGGAGGGGTTCGGTTTGATTAACAGCGATACCCTCCGTGCGGACTTTCTGCATCCGGAACGCAAACTCTTCCTGGTGCAGCAATACGCCACACCCGAATCGGATTTTGCGTTCGGTAGTGGTACCGGCCAGCGGGGCTTCCAGCACATCGCAGCGGATGACATCGGTTACCGTATCCGGCGGGTGATGCACAAGGGTCGGGAAGTGGCCCCGGAGGCACTTGCTCTACGCCGTGCCGATAGCGTGGAAGTGGAGGCGACCTACCGGTTTCCGGTAGCGTTTGATACGCTGGCCATTCCCTTGAATGGCGCGGCCCCTATTGTGTACCGGGGAGACACCGTGGAGGTGGTCAAACGGGAGGCACAGGAAGTGGAGTTTTTGCTGCCCCCGGCGTTGGCCCGAAGGGTGCTGGGCAACCAGGGGGTATTGGCCGATGGCCGGTTCATTTCGAATAACAGCCATTCCGCATTCCCCGTCATCGGGATACATCCGGACCGGCTTGCGCAGCTAAGGGCGATGCAAGCAAAATTGGCGGCGGCGGTCGACGACCCGGAAACGGTACTTCAAAATGTGCCGGACAGTAACTTTGCGTTGCTTGCCCGGTTGGAGGCGTTCAAACAGGCATACCTCGATTGGGAAGATGAGGCGCTCGAAGATATGGATAGTCAGGTGGAATTGCTGGAGGGGTGGTCGGAGACATTTGCCGATGTGCTGGGGGAAACCGCCAAACAGTACACGCTCGCCTTTCCCCAGCCGGTGGAACAGGTGTACCTGTATATCTCCACCGGACGGGATTCGGTGTCGCGGACGTTTATGTCCGTGAACAACCAACCGGTGTTACCGTATGTAGTTTTCCGCGATGACTCAACCCACCGCTTCGGTATTGTGGATAGCGTAGGGAAGGTGGTTATTGCGGCAACGTATCCGGGCCTGCGGGAACAGGGGGCTGGGTTTTTCGCTTCGCGGAACGATGACGACGTGGTGACGACCTACTCGCTTAACGCTGATGCCAGGAAGCTGGAAGCCTTCCCGGAGGGCCTGTACTACTGGATTGCACTCTCGCCGGAGCTGGTGGTGCTTAAAAACGAGGCGGGATACGCGGGGGTGATGGATGCCGCTAAGCAGGAGGTTATCTCCTTTGACTACGATGGGTTTACCCTGGAAAATGAAATCATCATCGCGGAGGCATCACTGCGCGGCCGCCCGTATTACCATTTTTATTTCACCGACGGGAAGCGGATTGCCGTGCCGGAAAAGATTACCGAGGCGCGGGGCAGGGAAGGCGGTGTTTTTATCGCTACGCGCGGGGGCCGCGAAGGTTGGATAGATAAACAGGGGAAGGTGACCTTTAACGATACCGCACAATGACACGGAAATGGATAGTGGCGTTTAGTACGCTGGTAATGGCCTTGCTGCAGGCCTGCGGGCAGCAGCAGGCAACGGAATATGGTATACGTCCGCTGATACTGGACGATTTTACGTTTGATTTGGATATCCCGCAATTTTTCCGGGATGAACGGATATTCCGCTATACGCACGACGAATTTTCGGTGGGTTCGGAGGAGTACCGGCTGGATGACGATTCGCTGATGACCGGATTCATCGCATACCGGACCGCATCGTGGTCGCCCAGCCGGACGCTGGCCAGCTATGCCGGCGTGAAATTTGAAAACCTCGGACTGGTGGCCGACTGGGACGACGAACATCCGCTGCTGGCTTATGCGGCAACGGATTACGGCCGGTGGGACGACCTCCGAAAAGTGATGGATGCCCTGAAAGAAGAATACGAACCTACGCCGCAACTGGAACGGGGTGGCTTTATGCAGGACAATACCCTCTACCTGGTGTTTGAAACCGATGGTAAATGTGCAAAGGTATTGTTCGATCTGCAGGATTTGGATGCTATCATACCCGACGAACCGTACGACGAAAGCCAGTCGCCACGCTTAACACCTGAAATAGAAAAAACGCTCGAAAGTCAACTTGCTGACCGCGACGAACTACCGTTTCACCTCTTTGTGTACCGGTCCGAAATGGACGAGGTGTTGGACAACCTGAGTTATCGTTCTGGGTTTCTGACTGAGTTTAGGTAGCCGATGTTTGATTGCAATATGGTGACCTATCGTTGGCTTGGATAGGAGAAAATTGCCAGTAATTTAAGTGAGAAAGGAAATGCATTCGTTTGGGAAGAATTATTTACATTGGCGTGCAGACATATAAAACAAGCGCTATTAACTATAAATATTAGCGGTGATAGATAATATAAAAGTGAAAAATCTTGCCATATTGTGTGGTGCTCTACTGTATTGTTCAATTGTTGCCTGTCAACAAAATAACGAAAAGTACATCTTCTTCCTCCACAATAGATTCTTAGAAGAACACAGTTTAGCGGATGAACATCCCGCATATGGACGAACAGAATATCTCGAAATTATCAGCGAATTTCAAAAACATGGTTTTAAGGTCATCAGTGAACAACGAAATGGAAATGTGAATGCAAGGGACTATGCTATAGGAATTGTTGACCAAATCGACAGTCTACTAAAAACCGGAACCGAACCAAACAAAATAACAGTGGTCGGCACTTCAAAGGGAGGGTATATAGCCCAATATGTTTCGACGTTCGCAGCCAATATTGACTTGAATTTCGTGTTCGTTGGGTGTTTTATGGACTCCGATATACAAAACATACCCGAAATCAATTATTGTGGGAATATTTTAACAATTTACGAAAAGTCAGACTCATTTGGCGTATCTGCAGTTGAACGAAAGAAAACTTCTACTTGCGAAATCGAACACTTCAAAGAAATAGAACTGAATACGGGAATGGGGCACGGGTTTTTATTCAAGCCCTTAACGGACTGGATTGAGCCGACCATAAAATGGGCCAATGGATGTTATACAGTTGAATAAAACTCGGGAGAATCCAGGAATGGATCGTAGCTCAATCAGTTACTGGGCCACTAGCCACGAATACTAATGCATCGATATCTTCTATAAAAATCGGTTGGCGGTAGCCTTGGTAAATTACATCTTCGCAGCATGGCGAAGAATCAGTATATGGTACTCCACATGGTCCTGTTTTTGGTGACAATGGCTCATGCACAGGAAGATACCGTTTGGTTGGAAAAGGGAAAGGTTCGCTGGCACCAATCGGCACAGCCGCCGATGCAGCTATCGGTAGAAACTGCGTGGGGCGACTTGCTGTCGGAGGGGATGTATCGCTGTCCGCTAGCCGACTTCAAAGCCGATGAACAAGGGGTAATGGCTTTCCGGGTGGGTGATGACGGGACGTTGGACGGTAAGTTGGTCATGACCTATGAACGGGAAGACGTGGAGCTAGCCATTATGCTGGCCAATGGCTATTACCACGGCGAAGTGACGGGCACTAAGGCTGGCGTACCCATGCATCGGGCGGTGTTTGAGCAGGGAGAACTGGTGCAGGAAACAACGTACAGTCCGCAGGGAGTGGCGATTTTCGAAGAAAACAAAAAAGATTTCAGTTGGGTGCAACGGGATACCACGGGAGCACTCGTAGCCCGGCAATACCTACTTCAACAGCATGATACCTTGCTCGTGGTAAAAGAAAGTTACCGATCGGGAAAGTTGTTTGAAAAGCATACAACGGCCCAACGTTCTACGGCACCCGCCCAACGTTCGGAATATGCGTACACAGAAATGGCGCGTTATGACGAGCAGGGGAAACTGCAACGGGTGACAATCAGTCGACCCAAAGACAAGTCTGTACGTACACCCTATCACGAAGAGAAGGTGTTTAATGTCGAGGGCGTACTGGTGCAGGAAGAAAAGACGTATTTGGATGAGCGTGGTTTGGTACGGGTTTCGAAGCGACGGCTGGTAAACGGTGAGTGGATGGAGGAGGTAGACGATGACCGTCCGGATGCTGTTTCGATGGATGCTGTTATCAACGGAAGCGACCGATGAAAGCTATTATCTTCATAATAACAGCCCTAGTGATGCTCGGATGCCAGGCACCGCGGATGGTGTTCCGAGAGGCGGAGGCAGGTCATCAGATAGCCCGGAAATACGGTGAACAAGCGTTAGCTTTCACTGTGCCGCAATACAGCATCGTGGCGTTCCGGCCAAATCGGGATGACGAGACGTATAGTGGAGGAGATGCGACGGAACAACGGCATTCGATAGAACAACTGATCCGCTTTTTCGGTGGCGCCATAACTGCAGACTGCCCCATCTTTACCCTCGAAGATGAGCCAGGTTATGTAGTGGGTGCCGTTGATGCGGTAAACGAGCGACCGAACGTCCGGAAAGTGGCGCAGGGCCATATCCGGTACGTCAACCAAACAGGTACATACATCTTTGATAACCGACCGGACGACCGTAAAAAGCCATATGGGATCATAATTTCCAATGGCATTGACGAGCCCCGCGTGTTCTGGGGAACGCGAGGTTACCTGAAACGGGTAAAGCGCGTGTTCGGCATCGTCGACTATGCCCAATTTCAGGACAGCATTTCGGTCCGGGATTCTTTGCGCGATGCCCCGGCCGCTGATACGCCGGCGGTGAATCCGCAATCGGCATTACATAGCCTTATCCGGCAATCCCTTACCATTAAGGAACGAGAGCAGCGCGGAGAGCCCATAAGCGTGGACAGCGTAATAGCGGAGATGAATACATTATTACAGCAGGGAGCCCGGCTAGATGGGGAGCAATTGTTGCTGCTGTTCGTACGTGATGGGGGCGGATGGTCGGTCGTTACGCATCCCGCCGTTCTCCAGAACCTGTTGGGGCATTACCTGGACGGCCCGGGTAACATGGAAGATAAAACACAGCTCCTTAGCCGTTTGCTGTGCCAGGCGATCCTAATCAGCGATCCGGGTATCGTTGAGTTGCTGATCCGTATAGGTGCAAATCCGCGGGAAAAGGTGATAAAGGAAGCCTTTCACGGCATTGCACCGGACTATTTTCCTACTTATGAGACCATGCGGCTGCTGGAAGATGAGCTGGGTGTCGATCTATACCAGTTATGTGGGGCTACCCCGTTGTGGTGGCTGGTGCTGGAGCGCGCATACCATCCCAATCGGCGCAATGCCGATGTGCTGGCCGAAGAAATGCGGAAGCGGGTGGACGACGCAGGAAAAGTCTGCAACGTAAAAATGGACTGCGGTTACCTGCTCGACCCGGAGATCTACCCGGCCGACCTGACGGCTTGGGAACTGGCGGAGAAATACGGTGACGAGGAGGTGTTGGCCTATAAAAGAACAGCAGAACCGGGTCATCATTGATTTTTGGATAAAAACCTATCTTTGTTTGCGCTACACTACCTAATTAAGCGATGATAAAAACAGTTATTATAGAAGATGAAGCCGCCATCCGGAAGGAAATCGAATGGCTGGTTGATAAACATGCAGATATCGAAGTCGTTGGCGTGGCCGGAAGCGCAGCGCAGGGAGCAGCAGTGATTGCCGATAAACAACCGGACCTCTTGTTGCTGGATATTCAGTTGACGGATGGAAATGCGTTTGATCTACTCAATCAACTCGGCGAAACGCCCTCGCAGCTCATTTTTATCACCGCGTACGATCACCATGCCATCAACGCGATTAAATATGGCGCATTGGACTACCTGCTCAAACCAGTGGATGAGGAAGAGTTGGACCAGGCGTTGGAAAGGGTTCGTGCTGGGTTGGCTGCGCAACCGACCGATGGTGGACCCCTTCAGCAGCAGCTGCATGCCGCGGAAGCGCAAATGGCCAGGGAACCGGAGGAAAGCAATACGGTTACCTCACTCGATGACCAGATCGTATTGCATACCTTGGAGTACCTCCAGTTGTTACAAATCAAGGATATCATCTATTGCAAGAGCGAAGGGAGCTATACGACGTTCGTGTTGCACGACAAACGCGAGATCATGGTGTCCAAGCCGTTGAAGTTCTATGCCGAACTGCTGCCCGAAAAATGGTTTATCCGCCCGCACCAATCGTACCTGCTTAATCTACTCTTTGTGGATCGGTATGTGAAAACAGGGTATATTTACTTGAAAGACGGTAGCCAGATTCCGGTTTCGGTTCGCAAAAAGGAGTACGTACTGCAGCGGTTGGTGCAACGGTGATTTATGAACTATAGCGCATTTCTTTTCGGTGTTTTGTTGGTGTTCGTGCTCGGTGGGTGCCGGCCTGCTTCGCAACTTGACGAGCACGCGGGCCAACGCCGGCAAAGGGGGTTGGTCGCCCTCAAGGGAGCGGAGGCCGAAGCGCGCCAACTGGACGGTCCGCAGCATCGCATTGCTTTTTGGAAGGACCTGCTTTTAGCCCCGCCATTTGCAGACGATTCGGTCTTACAGGCAAAGATCCACTACCAGCTGGCTGGTGTATATTATTCAACGAACAACATGGATTCCATCAAGTGGCATATGCGCCGCGCCTGGTCGTTGATTGAGCGCGAGGAAGGTGTTGAAGAGATGCTCGTGCTGTTTAATGTTGGAGAAGGAAACATCGCCACACATGAACAGCTTATCCACCAAGCCAACTATTACTACAACCTGGCGGTTAGCCTGATGGAGCAAACCGACCCGGTGGGCTTGTCGCTCACCCATCAGCAGCGGGCGATGATATACCTGGCAGCAGCGCAGTCCGATGCCGGTTTGCACCAATATGAACGGGCTATAGCCCGCAACCAGGCAGCGGTTCGGCTGCTGTTTACCGATACCACTGTTAACGTACGCTTACTCTCTCGCGCGTATGACCAACTGGTGGCTGATTTTCTGAATGTGTCGGAAAAAAGATTGGATTCGGCTCGGGTGTATATCCAGCGGATGGATACGTTGGCCCAGCGATATCCGGATGCGGTGATGCCCCGCTTTCTTTACGATCGTAAAGCGCTCTATTATGGCGATAGCGGCAATCTCGATTCCTCGATCTATTACCACCGGGCGATTCTGGATATCGACCGGAAGAAGGTGGATGCGGGTCAGGCTTCCCCAACGGATTATGCAAATCTGTTCAAGGATTTACTCAATCTTGCCGACCGCTTCGTCCGGATCAGGCAACTCGACAGCGCTACCCACTATTTGCACGAAGGCGCCCGATTTGCTGAAGAACACGGCGAGTACCTTTCAATGAAGGAAGATATCCTCCATCGCGAAACGCTGGTGGGCTTTTACTTTGCCAGCGGCCGATACAGCGCGGCCTATGCTGAACACCGAAGTCTGCTGGAAGCTACGCGGAAATTGAATGAGAACAAATATGCACAGGCGGTGGCCGAGATGTCGGCAATCTACGAGCTCCAGGCGAAGGAAAAGGATATTTTGGAACTGAACCGCGAAGTGGTCGTCAAAGAAGGGGAACTGGCCCGGAACCGGTTGTGGTTAATCATTACCACGCTTTCGGCCTTGCTGGCGATTGCGATTGTACTGATTTTGAATGTTAACCGCAAGCAACGCAAGTTACGGGCAGAAGCCGAGCGGGAACGGCTGCAGCGCCATGCCATTGAGCTGGAGCAACGCCTGCTGCGTACCCAGATGGAACCCCATTTTATCTTCAATACGCTGGGGGCACTGCAAAGCTACATCCGGCTGGATGAAAAGGAGAAGGCGTTGAAATAC